>Ga0214919_10000621_pt1 | contig 60165 bp, 51 predicted proteins | sample LL1503_MetaG_FD_177994 | JGI IMG/M metagenome (GOLD analysis project Ga0214919, IMG submission 177994) | Freshwater microbial communities from Lake Lanier, Atlanta, Georgia, United States - LL-1503 | ecosystem: Environmental > Aquatic > Freshwater > Lake | place: USA: Georgia | collected... | reverse complement strand
TATAGAAAATATAGAAAATATAGAAAATATAGAAAATATAGAAAATATAGAAAATATAGAAAATATAGAAAATATAGAAAATATAGAAAATATAGAAAATATAGAAAATATAGAAAATATAGAAAATATAGAAAATATATATAAAAAATATATAACATAATTATAATACATTACAATATATAAAATATCATCAAAATGAATTTTAAATCACAAGGTTTATTTATATCTATATTAATACTTATATGTATGATACTTATTTGTCATATTTCTAATTATCTATATAAAAAGAACCACCAAAATAACCACCAAAAGAACAATATAATACAAAATAACAAAAATTCAAATAGTTTTGCAAATATGACTCTAGATATACCAAAGACAATTCCTACACAATATAATAAAATTTATTATGATTATAATGATAAAAATAAAATAGAAGAATGTAAATTAAAAAATGAAGCAGAAATACCCTGTAATATTATTTCCTCTTGTTCAACACCAACTGCGACTCAATATCAATTATCAGATAGTGAAATGGCAGTGATATATAGAGATGCATATGCTTCTGCGGGAAGAGAATTATTATTGAGAACATTAAATGAAGATCAACCAACTCCTACAACATTTTTTTAGACACATATATACATCTAGATGCATACTTAAAAACATCCAATACTAGTTTCATCAATATATCTATTTGCAGAATAAATATTTTTACTTGTAACAACTACTATTTTAAAATTCCATTTATTGTTTTCAATATTATTATTAAATAAATATCCATTAGGTTTATATTTACAAATTTTCAAATTATCAACAACATACTTTGCAATAGTAGAATCGAATTCAAATACTGATTCATTTGATGAATAGATAACCTTTTTGATATTATCAAAATTATCACTTTCTTTAAATAATAATTCTAAATAATCCCAAAAGAATTCACTATTTGCTTTATCTTTTTTAGAATTTGAAATAATAGTTTTTGCAATTAACCAATTTCCAGTATTTTTATTAAGATTATAATTATAACCATCAATTTCATCTTGCATTTCTTTTTGTTCATTATAAAATAAATAAAAATAATTTGCTGTTAAATCTCTAATATGTATATTGTATGTGTCACCTATACCAGAATCAAAATCAGAATCATTAGAATCATCAGAATCATTAGAATCATCACCTTCATCATTTTCATAATTACCATATTGCAATAATGTATCAGCTTTTATTATATCAAATTTTTCAGTAGATAAATCATCAGATGTTTCGCTTGATGTTTCGCTTGATGAATTATTATTAGATAAAGGTATGTGAGGCTCATAAACCATTTTATGTATTATATATTATGTTTTATGTATATTTATAAATAACTATATAACTATATAACTCTATAACTCTATTTTTATATCTATTTTTATATATCTATAATTATGTATATATTTATAACAATTTATCATATTAAAAAAATAAAAAATAAACGCTACAGCAAATAATATAAAAGTTTAATATTGCATTTCATCAGATTTTTTAGTAACATTCATTCTATACATCCCATATGCTGGTTCAGGATTATACCAATAAACACCAATCATAGGTGAATAATTATTACCCAATCGATTTGTACTAACATATTGCTCGGTTGCTCCGGGGGGTGGATTTGCGCTACGTAGATTATAATGTATTAGGTTAGTATCACTTGGTATGATAGGGGTATTAGCCCAGGCACCAGTTGATTGGGGTCCTCCAAAAAGACCACCATTAGGTAGACTATCCGGAATTGCCGTATTATCATTATTCATTCGCTTTTCAGGAGCAATCAGACCATCTGTTAAAGTCTTATAACTTCCGTGTTGAGATGTAATATCCATATAGGGACAATAACCCATAGGACCCGTTTCTTGTTTAGGATTAATAGGAGTACAACTTAATTTTGACATTTTTATATCTAGATGTATTATTATATATACTTATATTATTTCTATTATTTGTATTATTATATATATTTGTATTATTTCTATTATTTCTATTATTTATAACATATATTTTTTATTATATATAATATTATATTATTCTCAAACTTATAAAACTTATAAAACTTATAAAACTTATAAAACTTATAAAACTTATAAAACTTATAAAACTTATAAAACTTATAAAAAATGAACAAAAAATTACTTTTCTAGATAAGTACAGTAGTTGTTATTCCATTCAATATTTCCAATACTTGAGGTTGTCTATATTTAGAAATCTTATTATCTCCAAATGCTTTTGACATAGCAACATCACATCGCCATACTCTACCTTCGCATATAGAATTTATACCTTGTTTATCGGTATCTTGAATAGTATGTCCGACCGCTATATGAGTTGCCGGACTACCATTTTTCATTTGCCCTTCTTTATTTTTATTATTATATTCTTCTAAAATATTATCTAGTTGAGTTAATAATGTATCTTCTAGACTATCATCAATTTCAGTTTCTCCAAAATCTCTATTCCATAATACGCTTTTGCTACTGCTTTTTGTAATATTATGATAATGTTTCTCTAATGATGGCTCACCAGTATCTTGTTTATTTGATTCAGTCGTATCATTATCCATTCCAATCAAATACATAGATACATAATTATTTAACATATCAGTAGTATATTTTTTTAATATCTTTAGCACTGGGCTACCGTGACAAAACAACCAACTACCAATTTGTAATATAGTATAATTATTACAGCCTAACATATTGGCACATAATCCAGTTGGTGAAAATGCATAAAGTCGTTCTCTGTAACCAGATGGTAATTTTGCATAAGTATTATTATTATTATCATTCCCATTATTATTATTATCATTCTCATTCTCATTCTCATTTTCTAATTTATAACTATTATTCTTCAATGTTCTAGAATGATAAGGAAATTTTGAATTCCTATGATATACAGTTTCTAAATGTTCTTTGAAACATTTAAACTCTTCTAGACTTACATATCTAAAATCTCCTTCAACATTCATAATTTCGTGGTTACCTAGAATACTAAAAACCCTACCATTATGCTGCCTAGCCAAATTATCTAAATGATAGAATAAATAAAATATCTCTAATGTACTTCCCTCATCTTTAAAGGCAGAATCACGAGTAACCTCATTATGATCCCAATTTTGTGGTCTTACACGGTCAATTTGGTCTCCCAATTGAACTATATATGTATCATTTCCTATCCATTTTAACTCTTTGAAGAAATTATTCATAGTTGAAACTCTTTTGTTTTGAGGAACTTTTATATCATTTATACATTTTGCTAGAATAAGGCATTTAATAGCTACATCGAGGTCGCCGTGTATATCACCAATTACTACTACTCTTCTATGTTCTGGAAATATATGTTGTTTTGTTTTCTTATATTCTGAAAATTTATTTACAACATTATCATTATTGTAATAAAGATTAACTAATTCATGTATATAATTTTTAGGTTTGTATTTAGGTAATTGCCTAGATAATTGTCTAGATAATTCTTTAACTAATCTATGTTTTTCTTCATATTTGTTTCTAGAAATAGTATTTAGTTTATGAGTTTTAATTTTTATATATTTAGGTTTATTATGAGGTTTATTATGAGATTTATCAGGTTTATCAGGTTTATCAGGTTTATCAGCATTTTTATGTTTCATTATATTTGTATTTGTATATATATTTTTTTTTATTTTCCCAAGCTTACTTTTTCTAATCATTTTATATATTAGATAATAAGAAATTAATCGCATCAGAAAAAATGATAAAAAAATAGAAAAAATGATAAAAATTGAAATTTTATTTTTATTATTAATAATTATAATAAATACGCATATTAATGTGCATTTTCAAAAAGACGGAAGCAATTATGGAAGAAAAGATGGAAGCAATTATGGAAGAAAATATGAAAGAAATTGAAAGTATGGAATTTGAAGAAGAGGTTAATGAGGAAAATGAGGGCAATGATGACATCGATTCTCAAGCTACAGAGTCCCAAGAATTCGATGAAATGGAAACAAGTTACACATCACCTACCTATGAAGAACAAGATTGTGAATATTCAGATAATGGATGGATAGGAGGGTATCGTCGTATTAAGATTGGTGATACATTAAATTATGGGCGATATAGAGTCGTTAAAAAAAAAGGTTGGGGTTCTTTTTCAACAACTTGGATTGTGCAAGATACTCTTACAAAAAAAAACTGCATAATGAAGGTTATTAAAAGCGGTACAAAATATTATGATTCAGCTTTAATTGAAATTGAATTATTAAAAACAGTTCAAGGGGCGAAAAATATAGTTCAATATGTTTCCGATTTTGAGATTGAGGACGAATTTGCACCTTTGACTTATTACGATGACCGTGATGAAAAACTGTTTCATAAGTGCATAGTTATGGAAGATCACGGTGAAAATTTACTTAATTTGTATAAACACTATCCTGGTAAAAAAATACCATTTTCCGTAATAAAACAAGTTGGATGCGAATTATTGGAAGCTCTGGTGTAACTAAAAAAAAAAAAAATTATTCATTCCGATATTAAACCTGAAAATGTAGTTTTCGAGATTGTGAAAAAAGGTGACAACCCGGAAGATGATATTATAAAGATAACATTAATTGATATTGGAAGCGGATTTTTTAAAGATAATAAAAGCCATGGTGTTCTTTCAACACGTCAATACCGAGCTATTGAAATTATACTTGACTTTCCAACAATTGATGAAAAAATTGATGTGTGGAGTGTTGGATGTTTATTATTTGAATTGGCAGCTGGTGAATGCCAATATCTATTTGATCCTCATACTGGTGAAACTTACAACAGGGACGAACACCACCTTGCATTCATATTTGAACTCGTTTGTAAAATTCCAACCTACGATTTTGTTTCTAAAGGTTATATGTGCACGGATTATTTTATTCAAAATGCAAGAACAGGTATTGTTGAATTAAAAAATATAAAGCAAATACACTGTTTTTCACTTTATGATGTTCTAGTTGAAAAATATAAATGGACTTCCGAATTATCGGTTATGTTTTCAAATCTATTGTTACCCATGATAGTATTGAACCCAAAGAAACGAATAAGTGCGAAAAACTCTCTCAAAATGTGGAGTAAATAAATTAGATTTGCTTTGCCGTTGCTATTTGTATTTTAATTTTTATTTCTATTTGCATTTCTATTTGCATTTCTATTTGCATTTCTATTTGCATTTCTATTTTTATTTTTTTAATATTTATCTTTCTATTTTTTTATAGGTTTAATTTTACAAAATATAAAATTCAAAATATATAGATATAAATAGATATAAACATAAATCATTAAATAATAAATAATAATTAATTATTAATAATTATTAAAATAATATAAATAAATGGAAAATCAAACAATTAATGAGATTTATTATAAAGATGTTATTAAACAAGATGTTATTAAACCAGAAGATACTACACAAAATGATAATATGATTGAAATACCTATTGATTTGCCTTCACCTTCACCTTCACCTATAAAAAAAGAGTATAAACCATTTTTAGAATTCAGTAGAGAGAAAAAATCTATATCAGAAGAAGATAAATTAGATATTACAAATACAATAAATAGTATAGATGATGCAGATAATACAGATAATATAAATAATGCAGATAGAATAAATTTATTAGATAATGTAAGTTATTTATATGATATTATTCATTTTTTTGATGATATGTATGTTTCAGGTAGAACATTTATAGAGAATAATTATTTTAATTTATCATCAAATGATGATTTTAATCTAGTTTATCCAAATATATATATTGGAAATTATAGTACAACTACAAATCTAGAACTACTTAAAAGCTTAGGAATTACACATATAATTAGTGTAATACCTTCTTTTAATCCACCTTTTGAAGATAAATTCAAATATCTTCATATTTCTGCTTATGATGATGATACACAAGATATGAAGCCTCATTTTGATACCACCAATGAATTTATTAAAGAATGCATTTTACAAGGTGGTAAAGTTTTAATTCATTGTATGGTTGGTCGTTCTAGAAGCGTTACAATATTTATAGCATTCTTAATATTTATTATTAAGGGTAATTTAAATCAATGTATTGTAAAAATAGAAGATGAAAGAATAAATATTAATGAAAATATGAATGATGATATTAATGAGAATATAAATGAATACAATGCAAATCAATATAATATAAATCAATATAATAATACTCGCAATTTAATTGAATATAGAAAACTATCAGAAAATAATAAGAATAAAAATAATAATAATTCAAAAAATCCAAATTCAAATTCATATAGAGATAGCGAACAAATATCAAGCAATGACCACGAAAAACCAAAACTTAGTAAGAAAGAAGAGAGCTTTATTATTTATAAAAAGCAAAAAATGATTGATTCTATTAATGATATAATTAATAATTATAATTTATTAAAAAATGAATTATATAATTTTATTAAAACAATATTAGTTGAAACTGAAGAAAGTAGAGAAATAACTAGAAATATGAAATTACAAATGTCAATGCAAATTATAAAAGAAATACTAGTGTATGTAAAATCTCATCGCAAGATTGCATCTCCAAATGCAAATTTTATTACACAATTATGTAATGTATTATATTAGTATATATTTTCTATATTTTATATTATTTATATATTAAGTATATCTAGATACATATTTATAATTACTAAAAACTAATTATTAATTACTAACAATAAAATGTATAAGATTTATAATAATAATTCAAATAATAATAAATCAAATAATACTATTTCAAATAATAATAAATCAAATAATACTAACAATGACACTAATACCAATTATTATGATAATAAAAATAATAATTTACAATATGGGCAACAAAAATCTGTAATGGATGATATTTCAAAAATGCATTTAATACCCCCACATTGCCCTATGACTCCCCATTCTTTTACTGATTTTTTTAATGATAATAAAAAATTACACGGAGTTGCACCATATCATTTGAATATTAAGAATGATATTGTAAACCATAAAAAAGATGGTAAACCAAATGTAAGATTACAATATAATAATTTTTATAGTGATTTTAAAAAAGATGCTCTTAAATATAATTCACCGGTAATGGCGGAATACGAAGAAGATATTAGGCAACCAATTATAAATAGTTTAGTAGTTAATGATAATCTTAATAATCATAAGAATCATAACGTAAAAATATTTCAAGAAACTAAGAATAAAAAAGGGTTTGCAGTTCCTATGAAAAGTAACGGTAGCAATAAGTTGGAAACCATATATAATGATTGTATGAATAAATCTACATTTGATTATAAGCCATTTGCCACTCATAATAAAAAAAATAGAATTGATAATACAAATAAATTTAATAATATGGTTGATAATCCATTATTTAATATTGATATATCTGAAGAAACAAATAATTTATATAATGATTATATGGATAGTATAGATCAAAATGCATCTGATATTTATCAAACAGTTTTTGAAGATATGTATATTTTGGGTTATAATCCTGTTGAATTAAATGAATAATAATAACATACAAAAATAAAATAAATAATAATTAAATAACAAATAAATAATAACAAAATAAAAATTAATATAATAATAAATAATTTTATATGAAAAATAATACAAAAATAATATTTATTTATATTAAGTAGTAATTAGTAAGTAATTAGTAAGAATTAGTAAATAATTAGTAAGAATTGGTAAGCAAATACTAAATTAGTAATTAGTAAGTAATTAGTAAGTAATTAGTAAGTAATATATAATGGATTTAGTATCGGATGGGAATAGACATGTAGAATGGGATGAATCAATTGAAAATATTTTAAGTGAAATTGGTGATGAATCTCAAATTAATGCATTTATGCATAAAAAAGCACAAGCATATTATACTTCACAAAATATTAAATATCAATTGCCAATAATTGTATTAAGTGCTTTATCTGGAACAGGTAATTTTATTAGTGCAAATTTTCCTGATTATTCTTCTATAATTATTTTAGCAGTTGGAGGTGTAAGTATTTTTACATCAATAATTTCTTCCGTCGCGCAATTTTTAAAAGTGAGTCAATTAAGCGAAAGCCATCGAATGTCATATCTTTCTTGGGAGAAATTTCATTCTACAATTAAATTTCAACTTAATAAAAGAAGGGCAAATAGAGATGATTTAAAAGATTTTATAAGTTTAATTGTACCAGAATACCAGAGATTAAAGGAAATTAGTGCTGATATACCTAAACATATATGCGAGCAAGTAAAGAAAAATAAGAAAAATTTGAGTAAAATGCAGGTTCCATATATGTTAAATGGATTTCATCCTGTGGTAGCTTATAAAGAAGAAGAGGTTGAAGATAATGAAGAAGAAAACAATAATGGATTAATAAATATTGAATCTCTACATCTAGATAATACTGGAGATGAAGATGGAAATGATACAAATGTTTAAATATTTTATAAAAAATATAAAAATAACTCGTAATAAATAATATATTTATATAAAATTATAATATAAAAATATAAAATCAAATTATATTATATAAATTATAAAATATAAATTATAAAATATAAATTATAAAATATAAATTATAAAATATAAATTATACAATATAAAATGAGTATTAATCCAGATCAAATTAAAGATGAAGTATTGGAACTTATGTCCGATACACGGTCATGGATATCAAAACGCGAAATTACACAAATTACAAAAGAACAATTTACAGAGGAAATGAAAACAAAATATGAGTATTTGCATAAAAATTCATCTACATTATTTGATAGATGTATTGCAGGAGATCTAAATATGGAACAATTTAACTATATGATGTCTATGTTAAAAAAATTAAATACTGGTAAAGATTATCAAGAAGTTAGCAAAGAGGTTGGGCAAAAACTTGTAGATGTATATGTTAAACCAATGTTGAATGATAAAAAATAAAATAAAATAAATAATGTTTAATATTGTTTAGGCTTCGCCTTCTCTTTCTCTTTCTTTCTCGTTCTCTTTCTCGTTCTTATCTTTTTCTGTTTTCTTTTCTTTATATAACAATATATAACCTCCTAATGTATAACCACATAAATTAACTATAATATCTAATATTTTATTTGTTAATGTTTCATTCCAATATTTTTCTGGAACAAACCAATATTTTTTTACAAAAATATATAATGGATTAAAATAAACTAAGCAAAATTCAAATATTTCCCATAATATACTAACTATAATAACTAATATATACTTATTAGGCAATAATAGACCAATAAATAACCAAAATAAAAAATGAGATAATGATAAAATATCAATACTTTTACTTATTCCAATTTTAGTAACCATTTATTGTAATTTATTTTAATTTATTATAATATTTATTGTAATATTTATTTTAATGAATATTATAATTATAAAATATATTTATTTTTTACTAAAATAAGCAAGTCTTGCATGACGCATTTCTTCTAGCGAAGGAGTTTTTTTTTGAGATATTGAAGTTTCCTCTTCACTTTCCTCTTCACTTTCCTCTTCACTTTCTGAATTACTATCTTCATCACTACTGTCTTCACTTTCATCTTCATCACTACTGTCTTCACTCTCGTCATTATCATTATCTAAATCCTCTATTTTGGCGCGGCTTTTTCCAAAAGCTGCTTTGGTGCGGCTTTTCTTAAAAGCTGCTTTGGCGCGGCTTTTCTTAAAAGCTGTTTTGGCGCGGCTTTTTCCAAAAGCTGCTTTGCGCACGGGATTTTCTAAATCCTGTACTTTTTCTCTTTCAATATCTATTCTTAAAGCTTCTTCATATTCAAAATCTTGTTGTTCTATTATAGATTTTCTTTCAGAATTTCTTTCAGAATTTCTTTCAGATTCTTCAAATTTTCTTATTTGCTCTAGCACATCATTTAAATCATCATCCTGATTATTATTATTATTATTATTATTATTATTAAATATATCTCTAGATACATCATGTATTGGTTCATCGACTTCTTGATTTTCCTCGGATTGTTCATGTAGTAATGATCTTGCAAACTTTTCATCTGCTTCTAAAATTTCCTTTCTACGAATTTGTTCTAATATAGAATTCATATCTTCTTCAATTGGCATATTATTATTAATTTGAACTGCAATATTTGATGCAAATGAAGCATCCATAGCCATAGCAATCTCTGAATCATTAATTTGTTGTAATATTGAATCCATATCTTCAGGAATATGATAATTGTTTAAATTTTCAACAAAACTAGATTCATTATATTCTTCTTTTGTTTTTATAGAAACAGGATTCTCTAAATCGTCTTCATCTTCTAAAATAGAATTTAAAGTTATATTTTGTTTCTTTTTTAAAACTTTATCTTTTTTAATTTTTGGTTCCTTTTCAGTTTTTTTATCTTTTTCAGTATTTTTGGCTTTTACAATTTTCTTTTTATCGGAAGAAGAAGACATTTTAAAAATATAAAAGAGTAAATAACAAATAATTAATAACAAATAATTAATAACAAATAAATATTATTATAGATATTAAATAGAAAAAATTCAATTTTATAATTGTAAATGTAAATATAGATAAAAATAAAAATCGTAAGTAATATTAAATAGAAAAGATTTAACTAAATAATTATAATTAATATAATAATCAATATAAAATGGTTTTACAAAATTGGATTTTACCTTTTCTCATTGGGATTGTAGCTGCTTATCTCCTGCTATCAATTCTTTATAATAATTATCCCGAAATTAAGCAGAAATTTTCTGATCTAGGAGCATTAATTCAACTACAAACTTCTAGACCCTATTACTATGCAAACTGGGTACCAGAAAATCAAAGTGTATATAATGATGTTGTTAAATCATATGGAATAGTACCTCAAAGTAATATGATGATTGGTACCCGAGAAGCTAAATATGGTATGCCAATGGTTTATCCTATTCCATATGCAATGGCTTATCCCGAGGATTATCCAGTACAATATCCTCCTATTGAATATCCTATGCATGGTACTAAGATGTATCCTGTATCAAGTTTACCAATAAATTCTCATGTTAAAGTTAATAATAGTTGTTTATTATAATTGATAGTTATAATTATAGTTCATAAAAAAATACTATACAAATATACTATACAAATATACTATGCAAATATACTATAAAATTATATTATATACAAATCATATCCGATTATTACGGATGTTGACGGGCAATCGCAACTGTACCCACAACCACAATGATTATTGATAAGTCTATCAACAAATCTTATACCGGATTCTTTGAGTAAAGGAAACAATTGCTTAAACCAATCTAGTTCCACATACATTATATTGCAGAAATTCTCGTGTGGTTTATGAGACGTTGCGGAGACAATACAAAACAAACCATTTGGTTGTATTCGTCCTGTAAATTCAGCAATTGTAGCTAGATATTTCTTTTTCTCTTCTGAAGGTATATCAAGATGTTTTCTTCTTGCTGCTATTATAAATTCTTTAAATTTATTATCTTCCATTCTACAGATTCTTTACAGCTTTAGATATTTAAACACTTAAAGATTTAATATTATTACTAATAAATTTATTTATCAATATTTCAATTTTTGCTTAAAATATTAAAAAATTCCTTTTTTATTATTAGTTTATTATAGTTTATTATAGTTATAGTTATAGTTTATTACAAATTTAACATATCTAAATATAGTATAAAGATAAATATATATCTAGATACATAAATATATTAAATAGATAATAGATAATAGATAATACACAATACATAATACACAATACATAATACACAATACATAATACATAATAAATGGAAGGTTCAATTACACAATTAGGATTAAGTAATTACTTAATTAATAGAGTAGGTCAATCTGTATCATTTTTCAAATATAATTATAAAAATTATGAAAATTATGTAAAAGACACCCGTGAATTAAATTTTAAAAATGGTATGAAATTTGGTCAAACAAGTAGTTTTCGTTTTGACGAAGATGGTAAATTTGGAGATTTAGTAACTAATATAATAGTTACTATTGAACTACCTGAACTATCATCATATACTAATATTAATGGGCGTAAATTTGGATATTGTAATGGTGTAGGAAATGCAATTGCAAAAACTATTGCTTTATATGTGGGTGGAAATCTTATTGATCAACACAATAGTGAATGGTTAGATATATACAGTCAACTTACAGTAAAACCAGGTTGCAAAGACAATTATTTTTCAATGATTCAAAAATATGATGATGCTACTTATACACCAACTAGTTTTACAGGAGGAACTGTTTATATTCCACTCCAATTCTGGTTTTGTCGTAATATTACATCACGAAATTCATCTTTAGTATTTCCATTGTGTTCTTTATATAATTCTACAATAGAATTAACATTAGATATTAGAAGCTTAACTGATATTTTAGTAGCAGAAGATGGAGTATTAACTGGTGCTCCAACTATAGATATAGTAAATTCAAGTATATTAATTGATTATATACTTCTAGAAGAAAGAGAACGTCGTAGTTATATTTCTATGCCAAAACAAATGAATATTATTAACCAATTACAAACATTTACATATGACGTTCAAGCAGGTATAACAGAATCTAGTTTTAGCTTAAAAAGTATGCGTTATCCAGTTATTGAAATTGCATTTATTGTAAGACGCAATGATTCTCAAACTTCAAATGATTATTTTAATTATAGTAATCAAAATTCATCTAATTTGGCAAATAAGAAAAATCCAATAAATACTGTTAGACTCATATTTGACGGTAGTGATCGTATAAAAACATCATCAGCAAATTATTTTACCCAAATTGAACCTACTAAAGTACATACAAATACACCTGTAAATCAATTTATTCATGTATATTCATTTGCAATTGAACCAGAGAAGATCGAACAACCAAATGGAACTTGTAATTTTTCTGAATTACAGGAACCATTATTACATTTAACATTTAATAATCCAGTATCAGCAAGTACTCTATACATATATGCTATTAATTATAATATTTTAATTAATAATAATGGTGGTTCAACATTGCTACATATGTTGAGCAAATCTATACCAACAATATTTCCTGATTCAGATTGTAATAAAAATTAAAAAATAAAAATTAAACAATATAATATGTAAAACCTATAAAACCTATAAAATCTATAAAACCTATAAAATCTATAAAACCTACATCTTCTGTTTAATTTCTTCATATAATTCACCTTTTAGTTTATTAATTTTTTTATCACAATTACCCATTTTTTGTGTATCTATTTTATACAATTTAGCAAGAATTTGTAAATCAACTAGATTATATTTTGCTAATGGTTTTAATTCTTCTTTATCAGTATTATTAGTAATAGCTGGAGTAGGCGTTTTCTTTTCTTCTTTCTTTGCGATTTCACTCTTTGCTAATTTTTCTTCCATAGCAATTTCTTTTTTCGTTTTCTTTGGTTTTACATCAATTGACATAGGGACGCGCGATAACAATGATTCAATATCATTGCATTTTTTAGCATTATCATATATCTTATTATTATTATCATTAATTCTATTATAACCATAACCAAATCCAAAAACTTTATCAACTTTATCAACTTTATCAGATTTAACAGATTGTAAAGTTTCTATAGGCTTTACTCCCATAGGCTCGTCTTCCTGTTCTTCAATATCGATAATATTGGATATATTATTAATAATATCATTTGTAGTAGCAGTAGAAGTAGTGCCTGTATTAATTAAAGAATCTTGTCTAGCTATATTATTTTGTATTCCATATCCTCCAATTATATTATCAATAGATATTTTATAAATATCTTCTATATTATATAATGATTGGGTTTCTTTATCAATTATTTCATTATGGTGTTCATAATAGTTTTCATTATCTTCATCAATAGTATCAGTATTATCTGAATTAACAATAGATGGTTCTTTAAATTTATTATGAACCATCCTCTCAAAATTTTTAGATATAACTGTAAGAATTGATTTATTAAATACGTGTTTTCCATTGGAATTCATTAATGGTAAATAAGTATTAGCTGCATATTTTATTATAATAAAATATTGGGTATCATTGACTCCACCATCATAATTTTCATTATAATTTTCATTATCATTATCAATATTAATATCAATATTAATATCAATAATATTATCAATAATATATTTAACATCAATATATTTTTCAGTAATAATGTCTAGAATAATAAAATTTACTTTACTATAATCAGCAGCATATTGCAATGCATCATATTCAGTATAATTATCAACATTAGTTAAATTACTAACCATTTCAGTACGAGAAAAACGTAATTTTCGGTAATTTAAAGATTTGTATAAAGTTTCATATTGAATAGCCATTTCTCTTTTAAATGTAGCAACTTCATTTTTCTTCTCTGTTTTATTCTTAATTATAAAATCAACTTTAGTTAATAATAGAAAACTTTTGTAAAAAGATTCGGGGTTTTTAACTCCATAAATATACCATTCTTCTGGTTTAAATAAATCATAAGGTAATAATTTTATAAGTATCTCTGGAATATTTGCAATTTCATTTTCCCCATAAATAATTAATGATTTATTAGGTATTGTTTCTTGGGTAGATTCAAAATTATTATTTTTCTTATTATTATTATTATTACTTTCAGATTTTTCATTCCTTTCATTCCTTTCATTCCTTTCATTCCTTTCATTCTTCTCTATATTTTCTAATTCTAAATCCATTGTATAATTAGCCTCATTTAATTGTTCAAAATTATTATTTAATAATTCAAGTTCAGATTTTCGAATATCAATTGCCAATTTTTGAGAATGTTTTGAATCATTTTCAGAAGGTAAAGTAATACTAGTATCTTTACATTGTTGCAATTGTTGAACTAATTTGTCTATAGAAATCATCTTTGTTTTTTATAATTCTATTAAGATTTATATTTTTAAGTTGTAAAATATTATAAAATATTATAAAATAAAATATTATAAAGTAAAATATTATAAACTAAAATATTATAAAATATTATTTTATAAAATATTATAAAATAAAATAAATAATATAAAAGTTCAATTTTATAAATCCAAAATAATATCACGATAAATATCACGTGTTTGTTCTTCTTGATTAAAAATTTTATTATTATTTTCACAAAAAATCAAAAAATTGCATATTTCATTAATTGTTATCTTTTTTAATGTACTTACATTTATAAATATACCATTTTTATTTGTGCTATATTTTTCATTATTATTTTTAATTATCTTAAATATTTCATATAATTCATTTTCAGATAATTTTTCTATTTTGTCTTTAATTTCAGTATTTGTAAATATTGATGTTAATTTATTTTTACATAAAGATTGTGATAATTTTACTGAATTAATTGGTGGATAAATTTGTTTTAATTGTTTACTATTAACATTATTACTAATGCTTTGTTTTAATAAATCGTCTTGTGAATCTGATTTATAATCTATTTCACCCAATTCCCCCAAATTATCCAAATTACCCAAATTATCCAAATTACCCAAATTACCCAAATTACCTAATTGTTGTTCAATTGATCTTATTGGAGATGGAGGTTTTTCAATAATAGAACCAAAAAAAGCATCAATGTTTTTTTCCAATTTATTTTCTCTATTTATATCATCATTATTTTCATCATAATTATTACCAGAATTATTACTATAATTATTACCAGAATTATTACCAGAATTATTAATATTATTAATATCTTCTATTATACTACCAAAAGAATTATTAAAAGAATTAATAGGATTTATAATGGAACCTAAAATAAATTGAGGATTAGATAAAATATTTAATGTTTTTTGTTTTTTTTTATTATTTATTGTATTCATAATTTGCTGTAATTTACTATAAAGTTATATTTTACAGAAATAAAGAAAACGCATATAAGATATAATGTAAATTGAAAAGTAAATTGAAAAGTAAATAGAAAAAGTAAATAGAAAAAGTAAATAGAAAAAGCAAATAGAAAAAGCAAATATACATAATTAGTCTACATAGTATTTATAGTTAGTCTACATAGTATTTATAGTAGATGGTATAAGACTACTAAAATCTCCAAATTTGTATCCCTTATTACTTACATTCTGACTACGTTCCATAACAGGTATAGGACTAGTAATATCTTCAAGATATTTATTATATTGTAGAACGTTTGGAATAATGATCCTAACACATTCATCAACTACATACTTATTCAATACAAGTACTTGTGATTCAATTTCAGTTGGTAAATTGCGACCATATTGTAAATACATACTTTTCATAACAATTTGCAATTCTTGATATGATTGTTTACCAATTTGCTTTTGACTTTGTTTAAATACTTCATTTACAATTTGTCTCTGAATTCTCTCAACATTATCATTACTGAAATATGTTCTAGATAAAGCATTAGGAACAACAATATTACTAATAAGACTTACGTCAGTATTTTGTTGTTTAGTAGAATCCTTATATAAGTCGTATTGTTTAACAGACTCATTAGGAGCCATTTGAATTAATCCAGATTGATTATTTCTATATTGATAATTTGTATTATTAAGAATATCGTTATTAGGATTATTATTAACACTAAAAGGTTCACCATTTGCATTCATAGGTGGAATAAAAATACGACCATTGAAAGCATATTGTTGTCCTCTAACACCCTGATTCATATTTTCAACAGTTTGAAATGTATCAAAATTTTGGAATTTAGAGCTTTTAAACATTTTAAATTATAATTATTATTTATTACTATATTATTATATATTTATTTATATAGTTATATAGTTATAGTTATATATGATTATTATATTAATATATATTTAGTTTAATTATTTTAACTAATTATTTATAAAAATTAGTAAAATATTTATAAAATTCCGTAATAAAAATCATAAAAAAACCTATACTATAAGTAATATAAAATAATATTTATTATAAATAATTATGGATATATCTAGTTTATATGAAATACCATTTAATTTTATTAAAGAAAACTTAAATGGATGGGTAATTTTAGTTTTTATATGTATTCTAATTTATTTTATTATATTACGAAATTATTATATGAAAAGAGAACAATTTTACGATCCATCAATCCAATTAAAAAATATGCAAGATATTGAAGAAACTGAAGAAGATCTAAATGATGAGAATGAATATGTAGATGATGATGGTAATGATGATGGTAATGATGATGGTAATGATGATGGTAATGATGATGGTAATGATGATGGTAATGATGATGGTAATGATGATGGTAATGATGATACTAATATAAATAATAAGTATTATAACAATAAAGAATCAAAAGAAATTAAAAAATTAGATATTAAAATAGAAACAAAAGAAAATAAAAAAAAAAAAAAAAAGAACAGGGGTGAAAATAATACAGTAATTGCAGGATCCCATGTATTTGAAGGTCTAGATAATGTAAATAATAGTATAGAAGGTTTTGAAGGTTTTGAATCACCAACGACAACAAGTTATGCATCTGTTGCAAAAACATCTACTCCAAATGCATCTACTCCAAATGCATCTATACCAAATACATCTATTACACCTCCATCTATTACCCAAAAACAAACAATAATAAATACAACTCTATTTGATAATATAAAAATTAATGATACACAAATTAAATTATGTAAAACAAATTATACTCAAGTAATAAATACTTATATTACAGATTTATCAAAATTAGTAAAGTTGAAAAAAAATAATGAATATTTAAATGTTAAAAAACAATTTGATGTTATTATTGGTCGTGGTGTTGATAATATTATAAATTATTTGAGTAATACTATCAAATCACCAATTATTCTTACCAGAACATCAATAAAAACCGATTTACTTAATTCACTATCTAATAATGTAGAAATACTTATTAATAATACTAGTAATGATATTACAAAACAAGCTAATGATTTAGCTGCAATGAATTCAACCACTATTGATTATAATTCAATGTTGTCTAACATTAATAACTCTAGATCACTATTAGAAAATTATATAGAAATTGATAAATTAATTTCTAATAATGGAAAGGATATATCAAATTATAATAATGAAATCAATAATGTTTTAAATAAATCTTATGTATTGCCTATATATGAACGTAATTTTGACAAGATTAGCCAATTAGTTAAAAGTGATTTTAATGAAAATGAAACTAATCTAGCAAATAAATACGGACAAGCATATACAGATTTTCTTAATGAAAAGAAAAAAGATGAGCTAGATATTAATCCAATGCGGTTAGCTAGTAAGATTGAATCTGGTATTGTAGATATGTTAACTAATCTAGTAAATGGAGATAATGAAAAGAAATATAGTAAAAATATAATTGAACAAAGTAATCCAGACCCAAATCGCAGTATTTATAATAGTAATAGTAATACTAATACTAATACTAATACTAATAATATTAATACCATTAATACTAGTTTAAATAAAAATGCAAATATATATAATGATAAAGGTAATTTAGGAAATTATTTAGTTGATAAGAAAACACAGGCACAAGTATTAGAGGGATTTGTTGGAGGTAACGATGATACTACAACTACAAAACCAAATATAACTGATCCAAATAAAACATTTCCAAATACCACTAAATACGAATCTAAGAAAAATAATAATAATAATAATAATACAGATATAATTTCAAATTTAATGAGCGGTAAATTTCTTCAATATATAATGGATATTGTGAATGAAAAAATTAGTTATATTATGGGTATGTATAATACTAAATATGGTACAGGTTCTGGATCTGGATCTAGTAATACTGATAATAAATTTAATATAGAAGAAAATATGATACCTGCAGGTTTTCTATTATTTATTCTTAGTATGTTAATTTATTTCATTGATACTACATCATAGTCATTAAAAAATATATTTTATTGATACTACATCATAGTCATTAAAAAATATATTTTATAAATATAATAATAAAGCAAAAAAATCAATTTTATTAAATATTATAATTAAAAATGAGTTTATCAAATAAAGCATTTAATTTTAATGATATGAAAGGTATTAAATTTATATTAATAATATTATTTATTATTATTATTATAAATATTGCATATGTATTTTTTAGTAAATTTCAAAAAACGATTACAGTAAAAAACAAATATACTACATCTACAAATAATAATATTATATATACAATTGTAGATTCTGAAAATAATATTTATACAATTGAAAATGTCTGGTTTTTTGCAGATTTTGATAAAGCCCAAAATTATAATTCTATCAATATTAATTCCAAATATAATGTAACTGGATATGGTTATACATTAAATATGTTAAGTATATATCCATCTATATATAATTTTACAAGTGCGTAAATTATTTATATTTTATTAATTTTTACAATTTTTATTATATATATTATTTATTATTTATTATTTATTATTTATTATTTATTATTTATTATTTATTATTTATTATATATTATATATTATTAAATTAAGAAAACTATCAACTAAGTCTTAGTCTTATACTAACTTCTAAAAATGCCCCATGAAAAAAATACACATGAATGTACCATGCATGGTTTACATAAATGGTTTGAACTCAAATTTGAAAAGCTGGGTTGGATGGCAGTTGCCAAGGAACATGGCAACACTCTAAAAGTTCGTTCATATCTTCAATCAGTAAAACATTTGAAAGAATGTCTAGAAGATAAAATGAAAACAGTCCACGATCTTGATCGTAAGGATGATCTTAGAATTATGTGCAACCATGTAGAAATTCTTAGTAAAGCTGCACATAAACTTCTTGATTCTGAAATACCTGAATGTTCTAAGCAAAATAAACATAATATGAGTGATGCACATGAAGCTACATTTTATGGACTTCATAAATGGGAAATGAAAATTTTTGAAAGATTAGGTTGGATGGTTCTTGCTAAAAATGAAGGTAATAGCCTTAAGATTAAGGCTTATTTTCATTGTATTCATACTTTAAAATCAAGTCTTCATAAAAAAATTGAAGACGTTGAAGAAAAAGATCGCAAGGATGATTTGAAGATTCTTCACGACCAAGCCTGTATTCTTTGGAGAGCAGCAACTAAACTTTTAGGAAAACCTGAAGGTATGGGAAGCATGAGTAGCATGAAGACTGGAAGTAAATCTGGAAGTAAATCTGAAAGTAAATCTGGAAGTAAAACTCAAAAAAAGATGAGCAAAGTCTCCAAGCGTGTTAAGAGGACTAAGAATGCTAAGAATGAAGGATCTGTTTTTGGAGGTTTGTTCTAAATATAATTATTCTATTTTAATTTTTTATATTTTTCTTAATAGTTTTATAAAATATAAAATAATATACATAAAGTAATATAAATAATACATAATAATATATAATACCTAGTCGTCAATAATAAATTCAAATTATCAATAATAAATTCAAATATATCTAATATGTCTAACCTATTCAATTCACAAGAAAACGCGTTGGCTCCATATAAAACGCCTCCAGAAACTAAAGTTAAAAACCACATAGTTGTAATAAATAGTATTGACCGAAATTGGTACGGATATCCCAATGAAACGCCATATAACTATCTAGTTAAATTAGGAGGTTCTGCTAAGGATCAATATTCAACCGTGTCACATGATTATAAGAATGTTGTATCATTTTCAGTAGAGAAGATAATACTTCCAAATCGCCCCTGTATTCAATCATATAACTCAAATATATCTCCCAGATTAAATGATTATCCATATTTAGCAGTAAATGTTACAGGAATAAATTTTTCTTCTTATGGAACTAATAAAACACTCAATAATACAATTGGTATATTTACACCATTATTGCCTTTACCAATTAGTCTTTCTGAAATTTCATATCTAGAATATAAAAATACTAGTATCCAGAAGAAAGATTATACCCCAAATCCAGAAGGATACATATCTAGAATTGATTTAGCCATTACAACACCAAACGGCATTATAGCATCTAATCTAAATGATGTTCTAGATATATATTCTATTTTTCTTAATACTAGTAATACAGTACCAATAGGTATAACAGATTCTCTAGTAATTCAAACTAATACTTATTTTAATAATATTGAATTTAAAAAAAATGATTTAATACAAATGAAAAATTATGTATATCATAATATGAGTTATGATGAATCTGGACAATTTAATTCTTGGATAAATAGAGATAGCGGTCATTATATAATAGATATTGGTAAAAGTAATGTAGGAACATCTCTATATAATCAATTAGTAATACCTATACCTGCATCTCTTTCTAGAAGCACGGGTAATATTTCCGTAGAATCTTGGTTTAGTAGTTTTGTTAATAAGACTTTATCTAATATTGCAATAGCAGATACCAGTGGTAAATTAATAAATGCAAGTACCCAATCGCATTTTGTGGTTAATATTAAAACATTGGAAAAAAATGATGAAAGAATATTCATGAAAGATTTATGACGTTTTACCAAAACGTCACTAAAAGCTAGGTAGCTAGAATGCTAAAGCATCCTAGCCACCAGAATTTGAAATTATTTAGAATTTATAAATAAAAAATAAAAATAAAAAAATAAAAATAAAATAATAATAATTTTATAAATATATATAAAATAAATCCTGTTTTGATTCAGCTTTTTTGAAAAGCTGCTTTGCGCGGCTTTTTTTAAAAGCTGCTTTGCGCACGGGATTTTCTAAATCCTGTTTTTCATGACAATTTTCTTACTTTCAGTTTTACCGCTTTTGCCAATATTCAAATCCTTAGGATTAATACTCATGTAATCACAATATTCATCCATATGTTTTTTATATTCAGCCTCAAATAATTTCAAATCTTCTTCCCAAAGATCTTTATCAGTCTTAGATTTCAAAATAGCCAGTTTTTCTTCAAGTTCAGCTTTTTCATTAAGCAAATCCTCTACTTTTTCTTTAGTTAAATTGTAAATAGGCATCCCAATTAAGAAATCATATGAACCATATGATGTATCTGTTAATTGTTTAGCCGTCATTTTATCTAATCCGACTAAACCAACACCGTTAGCAACCATTTTAGGATACTTTAATTCTTCTAAACGCTTGACAATATCGGCTTTTGGGACATTACGGACCTTTACTACATCATTAATAACATCTAGAATAAATCGCGCTCGAGTAGATAATAAGAATAAATCTTGATCTAGAATCTTAATCAGATTCATCCTTCGCAATTCATAATAATGTAACCGATGTTCATAATAATATTTTAATATTTCTTCGGGACTGGTAAAATTCTTCAATTTATTATTTTCATCATACAAATTCATGGTATTGCAACAACTAATTGATGTAGTCAGATGAAAAAGTTTTTCCAATTCAGTTAATCCTGTTTTATCAACACCGGATAATAATGTATTTAGAATTGCAGGTTCAAACTTAATTGTAAATTTAATCATTGCTTCCGAACTTTCATTCTTAAAAGACTTAATCAATTTACCATCATCATCTGCAAAATCAACCCATTTGGGAGCTTTTGAATTACCTCCCTTGGATGCTCCAGATTTGGTAGCGCCACTTTGACCCTTTTTCTTTTTATCCCCACCTCCGCTAGAAGAAGGAGCATCATTTTTATAACCTTTTTCATATGAATCCAATAATTCTTTAAAATCAGATGTCCAGAATCCAACCGGCAATTCACTAATTTCAATAGTACTATTATCGATTATCTTATATCTACCTTTGCTAATCCATTTATTTGGCAAGACTTTACGGATACTACCTGTAAAACCTCTGTACCAAGGTGTCATAGGTTCAATTTCCTTGCCACTCATTAATAATCTAATATTACTAACAATATCAGCAGGATTAAATTGTGGGATAGAAGAAGACCATCCAGTACCAATACCAGTTGTTCCATTTATTAATATAATTGGAAGCGTTGACATATAATATACTGGTTCAATAAGTTCTCCATCATCTACATTTTGTTTCAAAAGAGGTGTATCATCTTTATTAAATAATATACTAGTGATTTTTGATAAATATGTAAATATATACCTAGGGGCGGCACTATCTTTGCCACCTTCTAGCCGAGAACCAAATTGACCCTCCGGCATCAATAAATTTATATTGTTAGTACCAACATAATTCTGTGCCAAATTTACAATGGCTCCGTTTAAACTGGCTTCACCATGGTGATATGCACCGTGTTCGCTAACATAACCAGCCAATTGAGCCACTTTAATTTCGCTTCGTAGATTTCTCTTAAAAGCACAATATATAATTTTACGCAAACTGGGTTTCATACCATCAAAAACGCTTGGAATACTACGATGATTATCATAATTACTGAAATGAATCAAATCCTTATTAATAAAATCTGTAATAGTTACAGCGGATTGATTAATATCTAGAATACATTCCGAATTATAATCGGCTAACCAAGCTTTTCGGTCATCTGCTCGGTCTTTACTAAAAGCCATATCGACACTTGCCGATGCAAGGTCATCCCAATGATAAGTTACTATTTTGAAATTCTTGAAATACTCTTTACCTTCTAGAGGAGTACTAGACCCCAACCCTTTATAGTATTTGACTTCATAACCTTTGCCTCCATTGTGCGAATCACACCACTCATTATATGCACTTAATGTATAAAATGATGTAGCATTTAGCTTTCCATTTTTAGCACCTTTTTTCCATACTTTAACAATTGGGGTCAGGAGACTAGTTACAAATCCCTTTATATTCATTAAGCTTTTCCATTTACTCAAGAAATTAATTACCAGTCCCTTAATGTGGGAACCGTCAACATCTGAATCGGTCATTAACATAAAACGTCCATATCGCAATTGATTTACATCTTTATAATCTGTATCTTCTTGCAATGCGAATATCTTCTTAATATCACAAATTTCTTTATTTTGGGCAATATTAATGTCTTCCTTATCACGTGTATTTAACATCTTTCCTTTCAAAGGATAAACACCATATAAGTCGTGTCCATTAGGAATAACACTAATACCGGCAACCGCCATTGCTTTGGCTGAATCTCCTTCGGTCAAAATAAGAGTGCATTCATGTCCCCTTTTAGTTCCTGCAAGATGTGCATCAATTAATTTGGGGATATCTAGAATGCGCGCCTTTTTTTTACCATCGGTTTTCTTTAAAGTCTGGCTATCGCGAAATTCACTTAGAGCTAATGCTCGTTCCATAATACCGCTATCTGCGAGTTTTTCAATGAAAGAATCGGGAACCACACATTCGCTTCCAAAATTTTTGGGAAGAGTATTGAGTGATCCTTTAGTTTGGCTATCAAATGCAGGATTTACAATAATGGAATTTACATAGACCATTAGATTATCCTTAATAAAAGATTCCTTTACTTCGGTCTTCTTTTTCTTCAGTATATAATCTACCATTTTCTTAGTAATTTGTTTTACAATATAGTCAACGTGCTTGCCACCTTGATGTGTATTTATTCCATTAACAAAACTAACTTGTTGAAATGTAAAATTGGGGCTCATACAGGCTCCAATTTCCCAACGGTCATTAGGTTTGCAAGATACGGTAAGGTGATCGGGTTCTAAATATAATTTCATATAGTCAGTAAAAGTTTTTAATTCTACTTTTTCATCATTATAATATACATCAAGCTGTCCCCGAGAACACGCAAACATATCAATAGTACGTTTTCTAATTAGATTATTAAAATCGGCACTCATTCCTTTTAAACTAAATTTAGCATAATCGGGGATAAATGTAATACGGGTAAATGGGTCGCCTTTGTAGGATTCTACTAGTGGTTCTCCTTTAACACTCATATTATCACGGTATTCTTGCGTATATTTAAGTTTACGATGTCGGTCAACGGTTTCGATCTTAAAATAGGTTGAAAATATGTTAGTAAGTTTGGCTCCGTAGCCATTTTTCCCACCAGTTATTTTTTCTTCATCTTTATTATAGTTACCAGATGTAAGCAATTCTCCAAATATCATTTGAGGAACATATACTTTTTCAACTGGATGGACTACTACGTCAATACCTTCACCATCATTTTCAATTGCAATTTCGCCTTTGTCACGATTAACCCAGACTTTAATATAAGTTACTTTTTTTAAACGTTTCTTATCAGAAGTTGCAGTAGCGGTAGCGGTAGCATTCTTTTGGTCAACACGATTTTTATTATCAAATGCATTAATAAGAATTTCTTCAACAATATTACGAAGACCAGGTACAATTTCAATATCTTTATTAATAATTTTTACAATTGTATTGTTTTCCATTGATTCATCTTTTACCATTGATTCATCTTTCTCATTTTTCTCACCTTCCTGAAAATCTGCTACCCACAATAATGCATTTTCTTTAACAATACTTCCAATATATGTATCTGGAAGATCTTTAATATGTTCTAATTGTGACTTTTTTTTATATTTTTCAGCAACATCATCTAAATTTTGTTGATTATTATCTTCTGTTTCATCAATATCAGCATCTTCAGAACTAGATTTAGATTTTTTTAATTTAATATCTTTCTTAGGTTTTTCATTCTTAGGTTTTTCATTCTTAGGTTTTTCATTCTTAGGTTTTTCATTACGAGTTGATAATTTAGTATTTTTACTATTTTTAGTATTTTTAGTATCTTTCATATCTTCAATATCGTTATTTTGCATAATATCATTAAAAGACATTTTTCAAAAATATTCACGTAAATAAATTTATTTAGTATTAATTATATATAATATATATTCAATTTTTAAATTGTATTATTTATTAAATAAAATAATTATGTAAGTTAAATTTCTAATACCATATTAGAATTAGTAATAGAAAAATGGTTACAAGAAAAATGGTTACAAGAAAAATGGTTACAAGAAAAATTACTAAGAAAAAACACAATACAAAATTAAATCCTATAAAATTAAATTTAACAAGTAAACAAATAGAATTTATACTTTTATATAAAACTCTAATAAATCATTTATTACTTTTAATAAGAAATAAAATACCAAAACACATTATTAAAGAAACTATTATAAATTTATTTAAAGAAATGAGACATCATGACGAATTTATAAAAAAAAATACATCAGAATCTCAATTAAATATTTTATTTACAAAATTATTCAAACAAGCTAAACAAATAGAAAAAGACTTTAATAAAAATAATAATAATAATAATAAAAATAATAATAAAAGTAATAAAATAAAATATGCATCAAATAAGCCAATACATGAGCCAAGTCATGACCTAAGTCATCATCCAAGTAGCCATTCAATACAAAAAGGTGGCTTTTATTTTAAAAGTCTAGAAGAAAAAGGCGATAAACCTCTTACAGGTAATGATTTAGCAACATTATTAGATGAAATGCAGAAATTCTTTTATAACGCACAATATACTGACGAAGGTAAATTTTTACAAGATACAAATGCTTTAATTAGTATGTTTAGGGGAGATGTAGGTCAATTTAAAGGTTTGTTACAATATAAAATATTTCCACAATACTATCAAGTTACTCCTCCATTTTTAAAATGGGATAATATTAAAAAAGCTTTTGAAGACAAAAAATATGAAGATATTCCAGATTATCTTCTAGCATATCAAACATATTTGCGTTCGCGTGATGAATATTTGGTAGCAAAGGGATTGAAATCTCCAAGCGTTTTAGGAAGAGATAGATATACAGGTGTTTTTAATAATTTGGCAAATTCATTAGATAAGAATATAACACAATTTCAACAATATAGAAATAAGGCTACAGGAAAAATATCTCCTATTGCATTACCTGTTTAAAAAAAATATGTATCTAGATACAAAATATATATTACTCTAAATTATTATCTTACCTAATTATAAAGTAAATTAAATCAAATTATATATATTAAAATTAAATAAAATGGATTTCATTTTTGGCATAATTACATTTATTATATTTATACTTATCATAGTTAATTTTGTATCAATAGGTATTTCAAATACAAGTGGAGGAACATGTGAAAATAATACTATTGGTAACAGTCTTGGATTTGGCAGTTTATTTGGTATGGATCAAAGTCGAAATCAAACCCAAATTCAAACCCAAATGCAAATGCAAAATTATGGAAAATCTATACCTTCTCCAGTACAATCAAATGCTCCGTCTGCATTGAATAATAAAATTAATTTAAATAATCAAACATATGATTATAGTCAATATTTTTTCATATAAAATATTATAAAATTATTATTATTATTATTAATATTATTATTATTATTATTAATATTATTATTTCTTTTTATGTTTTTTTATTTTATTATTATTTCTTTTTATATAATTATATAGTAATTATATAGTAAATATATAGTATAAAAAATGCTATCAATAAAACAAAAAATAATAGTAGGTTTAATTATAGTTGTAATTATTTTACTTATATTAACATTATATTTATTATATAATAAAATAAGTAATGATAATGCAAATATAAGTAATGCAAATATAAGTAATGATAATATAAGTAATGATAATATAAGTAATGTAACTACATATAAAGAAAAATTTAATAATATACCTATTCAAAGTTTTACATTACCGCCAAATACAGTACTTGCAAATATACCTGAAGATAGTAGAGATTATTCTAGTGTGTATACAGATGATAAATATCCAAGCGTAATAAAAGGAAAAGGAAATGCAAGTTCTGCATTAAATTCAGTATTAGGATGGGTTTCAAAGATAGATAATGTAAATGACAAATCTCAAACTATACAATTAAATTTACCTAATGTTAGCAGTGTAGCAGGCGTTGCAATACAGGGACGTGCAGTTACTGGTGGTGTATATAAAGATAAAACAATTCCTGCAGATTATAGAAATATATTTAAGATAATACCAGCTTATGTAATAAAGGAACTTGTAAGTAATGATGGATTTGTGAATCGATATGTAAAAACTTTTAAAGTTAAATATATAGATAATTATGGTAATACTAATGATGTTGATGCTGGTATAATTTATAATACTAATCTTTATACTAATGTCAAAGAACCAGACGGAACTCAAACTTCATATATATTATTTTTAACTCCTGTTGTTGCCAAAAGTATTATTATTAATCCTCAATTTAGTAATAATTGGATATCTATGAGATGTGATGTTTTATTAAAATATGTATATTCAGGATGTTATTCTGATACAGGTAATAGAGCAATTCCAAAGCAATTAAAAAATGTTAATAATGTTAATGAATGTGCAGTACAAGCACAAAAAGAAGGTTATAATACATTTGGATTACAATTAAACGGACAATGTTTTGCTGGTAGTGATTCTTATTATTCTCAATATGGTGCTGGTCAGAGTCCTACTTATCGTGCGTTTCGTGTTGGACCAATTTGTAGTGCATTAGGTGATGTGGGGACAAATCAAGTATATAATATATTAACTATACCTAAACCTATTTTTGAATTTGATTTAAATTATATGAATATGAATATGAGTAATATTAGTAATATTTTTAGAAATGTATCATTCAGTAAAGCTACTCCATCAATAATGACAGATAAAAATACAAATTTTAAATATATTAATTTTGATGGTTCTTTTTATGGATATTCAACTAATCCAATATTAAAAGCAGATAATACAAATATAACAATTGATTGTGTTTTTTATTATAGAGGTGGTACAGGTGTTATTTTAAGTAATTTAGGTTCAAATGTAATTAATTCTGGTTGGCATACTTCAATTATTGAAGTAGATTCAAATAATAATCTTTTAGTAGGTATGTGGGAAATGCAATCAAAAAAAGATAAAATTGATTTAGGTAAATTAAGTAAATCGAATAATAATGATGGTACTTGGTATCAAGTAATATTACAAGGTACAAATAATAGTGTTAAGGGAACATTAAATAGCATTAATAGTATAGGTACTACTAAATCTTTTACTATTAAACCTAGTAATCCTGAATCATATTATTTTGGTATAGGTGCAACAGAATCTACAACTTTAACGACTGGTCCTGTTAGTGGATTTACTGGATTTATATCTTATATAAATGCTTATTTAGGATATGTTAATTTAACAATTTTATCAGATAAATTTAAATCTTTATTTACTAAACCAATAGCTACTATTACATCTCAACCAACTCTTCCAATAAAATTTTATGCAAATAACTTTATTTCAAATAAATTAACAGGACTTGTAATTGGAGAAACAGGTAATAATGATGTTAATAATGTAGGTGCTTATATTAATGATTATAATATTAATAAACAATATTCTATTAGACCAGTAGGTAGTGATAATAATCTTGTTAATATATGTAATATAAATACTAATTATTGTTTAGAAAATGGAGGTGGATCATCATCAGGTAATACAGTAAAAGCATATAACCATTGGAATCCACCTACAAATGATGAAAATAAACAATGGAAAGTAACTAGTGATAATAATGGTAATTTAACATTTTGTAATTATCTTACTAATAATTGTTTGCAAAATGGAGGTGATTTATCACCAAATAATATTTTAGCTGCTTATCCTTTAGATAGTAGTGAAAATAAAAAATGGGGTTTAATAGAAGTACCTTTGCCAACTCAACCATCAAAAACTTCTCCTCCATCTACAACAACGACCACAACGACCACAACGACCACAACGACCACACCGACCCCAACGACCACACCGACCACACCGACCCCAACGACCACACCGACCCCCACGACCACACCGACCCCCACGACAACACCGACCCCCACGACAACAAAAGCTCCCACTACAACAATGACTCCATTAGTGACAAATTTGAAAAAAGATACAGTTTCAACAGGTGATCCCAACAGTGAGAGTCAATCTAATATGAATATTAGTGCTTTATATTTATATGATGCTTCTAAGTTATCCGTTCCTTAAAATTCATAAAATATATAAATTTAATCTATTTATTTGAGGATAAGCTAAATATATACATTTTATATAAATTAGATATTCTAGATATTCTATATTATATAAATTATAAGAAGATAAATTTAAAATTATAAAAATAAATGTATGTATATCATAAAAAGAGTTGTATAAGTACTATATTTATAAATATAATTATATTTGTATAAAAAAAGAGATTCGTAATATTTATATCAATATCTATAATAATATATAAATGAGTATACCTCGAGAAGCTAAATATTTAAATAACACATTTGAATATAAAGGTTGTTATAAAGATAAACAAGAACCTGAGAGAGCAATACCAAAACGATTAAGTGATGCTGTAAATGCTGGTAAATGTGCAGAACAAGCAATCAATTCTGGTTATAATACTTTTGGATTACAATACGGAAATCCGGCAAATCCGGGAGGTCGAAATCCTCAGTGTTGGGCTGGAATGAATTCTCAATATGATAAATATGGTTTTGGACCTTCTAATGAATGCGATGTTCCTTCTAAGATATTAGGTGGTATATATACAAATCAAGTTTATAAATTAGCAGACCCACCAAAAACCACACAAGCACCAATAATCACTCAAGCACCAATAATTACTCAAGCACCAATAATTACTCAAGCACCAATAATTACTCAAGCACCAATAATTACTCAAGCACCAATAATTACTCAAGCACCAATAATTACTCAAGCACCAATAATTACTCCAGCACCAATAATTACTCAAGCACCAATAATTACTCCAGCACCTATAATTACTCCAGCACCAATAATTACTCAAGCACCAATAATTACTCCAGCACCAATAATTACTCAAGCACCAATAATTACTCCAGCACCTATAATTACTCCAGCACCAATAATTACTCCAGCACCAACAAAAGCACCAACAACAACAATACCTATAAAACTCTTGAATGATGTAAATGCATTACAAAATTCTGTAAGTAATTCTATTAATAATACTTCTTCAGAAATAAATTCTGTATTTAAAATAGATCCAACTGCAACTTTAAATATGTCTTCAAATAATCAACAAGCAACAAAAAAAGCAAATTTTGCAAATGTAGACTCAAAAAATTCAATAGTATTTACTCGAAATTATAATAATCCTGAACTCAATAATTATGTAAATTCATATAATAATGCATTATCACTTCTAGACGATCCTAATCAAATGACAAAAACTGCATTTGATACATATATACATATACAAAATAAAAAGCTTAATAATTTAAAAAAAAATTTAAAAACTTTACAAGGTAATATAACAAACAATAAGCCTCCATTAATAAAAGGTATAAAAAGTATGAATAATTCTAAAATATTGAATGTAGAAGCATATCCAAATCCAACTGCAAATAATAATGGTATGCCTAGTACATATTCTGGTAATAGAGCAGCAAAATATCCTAACTATTTAATCTATGGTAATAATGGATGTTTACAATATACACCACCACAATCATCTTCTGAAACAAAATCAGCTCCTTCCTGGGCTTTTCAATCTTGCGATTCAAATAATACTAATCAACAATTCTCTATTAATAAAATTAGTACTTTATCTCAATATAATAAGCCAATTACAGATAAAAATAATTCTAATTACTTATTAAATAATGATTCAAGTACACAATATGGTTTTTATACAGTTAATCCTAATAATGGATATGATCAATGTTTACAATTAAATAATGATGGTCTTAGTATAATGCCTTGTACAATGGATTCTTCGCAAAGATTTAAACCAACTTATCATTCTGTTCTCGAGTGAATGCGAAGGAACCCATGGTTCCCTCGAGCTCCCTCCTTTGCGAGGGCTTCAGCCCCTCGCGCTCCCTTGATTTTTAAATCCTGTTTTGGCGCGGCTTTTTTGAAAAGCTGCTTTGGCGCGGCTTTTTTGAAAAGCTGCTTTGGCGCGGCTTTTTTGAAAAGCTGCTTTGGCGCGGCTTTTTTGAAAAGCTGCTTTGGCGCGGCTTTTTCTAAAAGCTGCTTTGCGCACGGGATTTCCTAAATCCTGTTTTTACTATATAACATTACGGGTAATATTAACCAAATACTACATATTAAATAATATACAATTATTTTCCAAGTTGATGCATATTTTTTTATATTTTCTTTAATTATATTATTACCATTATTATTAATAAATATTTCATATATTAATGTTAAAAAATACAAAGAGCAATTGATAATACTCAATAGTAATATTAATTTTAAATATGGATATGAATTATTTTTTTTCATTAGAAATAGTACTGAAATAAAAAATATAGATAATACAAAATTAGTTAATTCAAAATACCATACATATTCCAAAGGACTATAAGTTTTCATATATCTAGAATCAACTTTACAATATTCAGTCCAAGCATCTAACCAAAATGATCCAAATGTAGTAGAACCATTTTTTATTTTATCCCAAATAGATTCTGAAGAAAGTGTTAATTTATCTCTATTTGTATATGCATATACTTCCCAAATGCCTATAAATAAATTAAATATAGCCCAGAACCAAAATAAATTATTCATTATATTATATAATCTATTATAATCTATTATAATCTATTATAATTTATTATCAAAAAATAAATTTGTAAATTTGTAAATTATTATTACTAATTATTATTAATTAATTATATATTTTATTAACTTAAAATTAAGTTTTCTTATAAAATTAATTATTTAAAATAAAAACTATAATCTATAATTCTATTTAATTAAATTACAAATGTGTGGGATTTTTGGTCTTATTACTAGTAAATCGTCCCGTAGAAATTACAAGAAATATGTATTGCAATGTATGAATAAATTAAAGCACCGTGGACCAGACGGTACTGGTTATTATCGATTTAATAATGTTCATTTAGGACATACTCGATTATCTATTATTGATCCTAAATCTGGTAATCAACCCATTATTAGCAATGATGAAAATTTATCCCTTTGTGTCAATGGTGAAATTTTCAATTATAAAGAATTAAGAAAAGAGTATGATACATATTCCTATAATACTAATAGTGATTGTGAATCTATTCTAGGTTTATATAGTAAATTAGTTAAAGATTCTATTAACGATTTTTCACTTCATAAAAATATTAAACTATTGTTGGAGAATTTGGATGGTCAATTTAGTTTTATTCTTTATGATAAAATAAACAATATGGTATTAGTTGCTAGAGATCCTTTTGGAATTACACAACTATATTATGGTTTAGATTCGGAAGGAAATATTCACTTTGCAAGTGAAATGAAAGCATTAGAATCTTGTATTGTGGTCAATGTATTTCCAAGTGGTAATTATATGTATTTAAATGTTACCAATCCCAAATTACAATTAATTAATTATTTTAATAATTCAAAACATGGCAAATGGACTGGTGGAACTGTGTCTACTTCGACATTTCAAACTTCTGAAAATACTAATAATCCAGACATTATTTATTATGAAAAACCTATATTAAGCGAATCAGAACAAGAATTATTGATGAAACAAATTAAAGAATCTTTTGAAAAAGCAGTTATTAAAAGATTAATGTCTGATGTTCCCTTTGGAATTTTACTAAGTGGTGGTCTTGATAGTTCATTAGTTGCAAGTGTTGCTGTTAGATATATTAGATCTCACCCAGAAATATATGGTGAAAATCCGAAAATTCATACATTCAGTATAGGTGATAAAGATAGTACAGATTTGCCATTTGCTAGAAAAGTTGCTGATTTCTTGCACACAGAGCATCATGAAATAAGTTTTACTGTAGAAGATGGTATGAATGCTATTGAAAATGTTATCTACCATTTAGAAACTTATGATATTACTACAATTAGGGCTTCAACGCCTCATTTCTTGCTGGCACAGAAGATTCAAGCGTTGGGTATTAAAATGGTATTAAGCGGTGAGGGTTCCGATGAATTGCTAGGAGGTTATTTATATTTTCATAAAGCTCCTACTGATGAAGAACATCAAATGGAATGCAAACGCAGAGTTTTGGATTTAGGTTATTTTGATTGTTTAAGAGCCGATAAAAGTACCATGGCGCATTCATTAGAAGCCAGATATCCTTTTCTAGATACAGAATTTATAAATCTATGTATTAATGTAAATAAAGATGTAAAAACACAAAAAGGAATTGAAAAATATATTTTACGTGCAGCTTTTGGAAAAAGCCGCGCCAAAACTCTAGAGGGGCTAAAGCCCCTCAGTTCAGGTACAGATTCTACAGATTCTACAGATTCTACAGATTCTACAGATTCTACAGATTCTATTGATGATTCTGCATATTTACCTGATGAAATTCTTTGGAGACAAAAAGAACAATTTAGTGATTCAATTACATATAGATGGATTGATACTTTAAAGGCTGATACTGATAAAGAAGTAATGGAAAATTGCGAATTAGCCTATAATAACCGCGAATTGTTATATCCTTATAATACACCTCAAACAACAGAAGCATTTTATTATAGGCAAATATTCGAAAGACTGTTTCCCAGTCGTGAAAAAACTGTTAAGTGTTGGTATCCTAATACACGTTGGAAGGGTATTACATCAAGTGACCCGAGTGGTCGTGCCCAGTCTTGTCACATAAATACTACAATTACATCTTCATAATTATATATTCCATCTTTTAATCTCCCCTTTCAATTAGTTCACGATCCGGTTCATCCTCAAAATTAATTTCATCAAAAGTACCATCATATTTAATTTTTTTATTATTTTTTTTATGCGACTTTATATTTTTATTATGTTTTGTTTTTTTTAACCTTGTTTGTTTTTGTCTAAATAAATTAATATTAAATATTTTTTGTTCTTTTGCACATATCACATTGTCACATTCAACCGATTTTTTATAAATATCTTCTAAATTATTATCTTTATAAATTTGTTTCAATGCCTTTTTTTCGCATTGCTTTTGTTTTATAATTATTTTTTTTTCATCCTCATCTTGTAATATATTTACTAGATTTTTTTGTTTTTGAGGACAAGAAGATTTAATTTTATCAAAAATAATTTTATTATAATTGGATCCAATATGTTTTTGTTTTTCTTTTATCATTTTATAATCTATATCGTGACATTTATATTTTCTGCAATATTTATTTATTTTACATGACATATAAAGCTTTTTATTAGGTTTTCCATTTATATCATTTTTATAAAATCCGCAATATTTATCAATTATATGAGGTCTAACAATTTTTTTTGATTTAGACTTTATTTGTTTTGAATGTTTTGACTGTTTTGTCTGTTTTGTAGTTTTGCTTTTTAATAATGTGTTATTTGATTTTGATTTAACAGATGACATTTTTATTAGATATTTCTATTAGATATATGTATTAGATATTTGTATTATTATTAGATATTTATTATTATAAATAATAATAATTATTTATTATTTGCGTCATAAATTAAAAAATAAAAAAAGAATAAATAATAAATTAAATAATAAATTAAATAATAAATATTAATATATTTATAATTAATTATAATAATAATTTAAACAAATCATATTAATATAATTTAATATACTTTAATATACTTTAATATAATTTAATATATTACAAATATAAACTATTAACTATTAACTAATTTAAAAATGCCTCGTAATCGCCGTGATGACTCTGATACAACACCTTTAAAATCTCAAGATATTGAAGAAGATTATCTAGATGTAGATAAACCCCTATCTGGACAAAATTACTATTGTATTTCTTTTGTAAGTCCAGAAAAGGTTCTAGAACAAAAAGATAAATACATGTTTTACCATTATGAACGTGCTGTTAATAAGAAAATATCCACTTTACTTGATGAATCTATTACAAAATTGATTGATAATTCTAAAGATGGTAATATTGACGTTGCAGATATTATTAGTCTCAAGAAATCTGTAAATACTGCTACTAAAGAGTATGATATTACATTTGATAAATTTAAAGATATGTTTGAAGACTTTAAATTTCAAAATGAAGAAAAAATTGGCGAGGATTTTGATAAGTCTAATAACTTTAAAACTAGTGTGCGTGGTGTTAAAGTACGTGGAGTTTTTGATACTAAACGCGAAGCTGATGTTCGTGCATCTGTTCTTCAACGTCAAGATTCTCTTTTTGATGTATTTGTAGGTCAAATTGGTTACTGGTGTCCCTGGGATCCCAATCCTCAAAAAATTGACGATATTGAATATATGAATAATGATTTAAATAAATTAGTTAAGGAATATAAGGCTAATGAAGTTAAAAAAGATATGTTTTATCAAGAACAAAAAACTCAACGTCAAAAGGAAGTTTTAAGTGCTGAAGATAGGTTAAAACATCAAGAAGGTATTACTAAGATGAATGAATATAGAGATGCATTAGAACAAGCCAAGAAAGATGCAAATAATAATTCTACACCTTCTATTGGTTCTGGCAATTCTGGTTTAATCAATACCTGTGGTAGTGGTGAAGGTGCAACACTAGATAGTTTACTTAATATTGCTGATGGTTTAGATTCTTTGGAATCTTCTGTAGTTGAAACAGGAGAAACTAAACCCCAAGCTATTACACAGAGTCTTGAACTAGGTGGAGAAGATTCAAAAGAGATCAGTATTGATGATGCAGCGAAACAACTTATGTCAGACGATCCTTGGATGCAAAGGAAACTTGCAGAGAAAAAGACAGAGTAATCAGAGTAAATTTTAATGATGATATAGGTATTTCAATAATCTTAAATCATTCTAAAAAAAACATCTTGTTTTTCGAACATATCTTGGAATGAGCTTTCAAGTTTTACAGGACCAAATTGGTCTTCATAGATACTTCGTGGTATAAACCTATATTCTACAACTGTTTTTGTTTCCATATTTTTTAATAATTTTTTTTGATATCCTAGAGCCATCATAATTAAACCTAGAACAAGTAGAACTAAAACTAAACTTTGCATTTTGTATTATTTTTTATATTATATTATATTTTTGTATTATTTTTGTATTATATTTTTGTATTATATTTTTGTATTATATTTTTGTATTATATTTTATATTTTATAATTAGAAAAAAATAATGTATTTTAATTTTTGAAAGATAAATTTATAAAATTATCAAATAAATAATTTATAATTTATAATTTATAATTTACAAATAAATTAAACTATTCTACAAACTAAACTGTGCAACTGCAACAGATACATCGTCTCCTTTTCCTAATGAAACATCTTTATTACTAAGAGCAGGATATCCAGGAAATTCATCACGAACATACAGCCAATCTTTTTTTGTCCATCGTTCAACTGCAAACATGGTTAAATCTTTTGCATTTATATCAGTGTTTACTAATAACGTATCATCTTCCGGACAAATCATATCCCAAAAACCGTCACTTCCGGTAATAACTTTGTAAGTATCCGTGATGGTGCTGTCAGCACTTTTTTCTATTGTAATACGTGCGTGAGACATGTAGCAACCGGTAATACCATTGTGTCCAAATGAGCGGGTCATATTCAATGTATTAGTATGTCCAGGACCAAATTTAAAATATCTGGCAGGTAATTGCGTAACCGTACTGGGATTTTTCACACACAATCGCCACGTATGGTAGTGAGATATTCCTTTTTCGCCAATAATTTCCATTTCTTCTTTATTGTTTAAATCGTGGTCGTCAGTTCGAAAAATCTCAATACCATTTTTGTAGACTCTAGCGCTAGAATCACCAGCCCAGTACACATCAATGTGCGTTGAAAATATTTTAAAGATGGTCAATGTTGCACCATCATTGGATGTGTTTCCTAGGCTTTTTATTTCTTCGAAAATAGATTCTACAAATTTTTCAGATTCAAGAATAGTTGCCCAATCTAGCGAACGAATCTTGACAATGGTTGATGAACCACCGTGCCCATCCGCAGAAACACCATAACAACAATCGTCAATTTGACCAACAGTGGCAAAGTCTTGTTGTTTATCAACCTGTTGTACATAAGCCGTCAGATTAATTTTTTTGAGAAACTGTTGTTTTTCTTGCAACCTCATTTTTATGAGATGAATTTCTCTTTTCTTAATGTTTTCTCTCTTCTGACTCTCTGTCAAAGCTTTTCTCATTTTACCCATCTTTTTATTTAAATCAAATCCACAAAATCGTGAAAAGTAAATATCAATATGCAAATGAATGTTTTTAAATTTAAAAAAAAATATAAAAATCAATTTTTTATAGTTTTACATTAAAAATCTAAAAAATAATAATCTCTTTTCTAAATAAATAATGTTTTTACATCAGAAAGCATACCGGGGTGTTTACATATTCTATAATGGATATGGGTTTTCAAAGTTTTATCAAATAATCCTACATTATAAGAACTTGGGGACCTTACACGCATTACAGCCTTACCTGTAGAATCGGCTCTAACAACACCAGAATTTTCATAATTAGCATATGCTTCCCAAGGATCACTAATAGGTTGTAATTCTGGATTAGAAGGTTCACTTGCCCAATAGATAACATTTACATTGGGTGGTACTTGAATAGTTACAGACTTATCAGCGTTGAGGGGTATTTTTTCAGCAAGGGAACCACAAGGATAAACAGCCCAACCAAGAAATGGAAGATAGAAATTTCTGTCAAATAGAGAATAAATAATACTTGCCGAAATAATAAGAATTATAATTATACTAAATAGTTTATTTTTTAATAAATATTTAGTGGAATCGTAACCACCTAATTGCGCAGCAAATAATAGGGAACAAGCCATTAAAACGATACGTGCCATAAAACGCAAATACATGGCTGCAATTTGCCATCCTGAGTAATACCAAGGCGAAGGCATTGAAGTAATATTATTATTTGAAACCATTGTAGTTATTTATAATAATATTTATAATAATATTTATAATAATATTTATAATAATATTTATAATAATATTTATAATAATATAATAAAAACTTTATATATTTTATATTATATTCTAGCAACAAAAAAATATGAATGAATAATAATAGATATAAATAATAATAGATATAATTCTAGATATAATTCTAGATATCAAATAATAAACATCAAAATAATAAACATTAAAATAATAAATATATCAAAACATGGCAAAAAGTAGTATATCATTATCGTCTCGAAAAACATGTCCACCAAATAAATTTAGTTTTATGTCTGGATGCATGTCTTGGGCAACTGCTTTGGCATTAATGGCTCTAGGTGCATTATTGGTAGTTTGTTTTCTTATTATGTCCAATCGCCAAATTTCATATGGTCGTCCTAAGGGTTTAAAGAGTACTAATATAATTGAAGAAAATAAAATGAATGATGGAATGAATAGCATGAATAATAGTCAATTAAGTTTTGATAGAATTAGTGATAAATTTGAAGGAACTGATCCAATGAGTAATGAACATGACGGTACTGGTACCTCTCCAGATAATCGTATTAAATATGATATAAATGTAAATATTCGTGATGTAAATCCCGAGAGACCCAATCATAATGTTATCTCATATGCCCAATATGATGCAAATAAGAATATTGAGCGTATTATTAATCCTATACTACCACCGGAGAGATCTTATCAAAATACATATGGAGTTCCCATCAATATTCCCTCTCGAGGACCCAATATATCTTATCAGCAAGTTGGTATTTTATATAAAGAAAATATTGAAAATACTGATAAGATGCCCGGAAATAATACTGATTCAAATATATTGCCATTGTTTGGTCGTCCTACATTTAATGGTTCTCGTAACTGGAACTATTATACATCTAGTGATAAATTTCAAAATTTCAAATTACCTATTACTATTGATGGTCGCAAATGCACAGCAGACCTCGGTTGTAAAGAATTAATGAACGGAGATATGATTTCTATTCCATCTTATAATGGGCGTTTTCGTGTTGAAATATATGATTATGATTCTCCTAGTTATATTCCTTACGTCTACTGATTGCGAGGGCTTCAGCCCCTCGAGCTCCCTTGATTTGAAAATAATCAGGGTTCCTTTCGAACCTCCTCTGAAAGGAACTAGCGAAGGAACCCATGGTTCCCTCGAGCTCCCTCCTTAGAAAGGAAAGGATCCCATGTTCCTTTCGAACCTCCTCTTTGAGATCCCTTGATTTGAAGAGATGCTTTTAATTTTATGCTTTTTATTTTCTATTAATAAAAATTGATTTAAAAAAATATTATATGTATTATAAATAATAAAGGGAAAAGGAAAAGTTAAAATATAAAAATGATGAATATAGATACTCATCAAAAAGATAATATTCTAGAAGCACTTAGTTATACAATAGATAATCCAGAATATGAATTAGAGTGTCTAGTCAATAATTCGCCCACTCCTTTTAGACCCAATATAAAGCACGATAATTTTATCTCCATTATAAAGCGTTTTAAAGGCAGACCCGATTTTGAATCAAATGAAAATGTTCGTCTAGCAATTAGTTTTCCAGAAAGTTCAAAATATAACAATGTTCGTGTTTTAATAAAAGGCAATGGTCCGATTAATAATTATTGCAATAATGAAAATATTAATCTAATAAGAAACAATGTAGATTTTGAAGTGAAGAGTAGTGTAAAACAAAAAGGTGTTAATAATAATAAAAAAATCAGTATTTCAATCGATAATTATGGTATCAAATTCAATCTAAAACAAGAGACAAATTTTAACAATGATGAAGCGAGAATAAATGAATTATTGCGAGATTGGTCTTCGGAGGTTAAAGATTATCGATATAAGAAAACATTCTCATTTGAAAAGAAAACTAAAGACTTTCAAATTGATGTTAGTATTGTTAAAAGTAGCACTATTATAGATAATCGTTATATTTCAGTGAAGGAAGTTCAAGATAATAATTTAATACGGTCTGTATTAAAACCATTTGACGTTAAAGATTCTTTTCCAGTATGGTGGAAATCTATAGAAGATAAACCAAATGAAAAAGTAAAAGTTAGAGGCGGTTCGAATTATTATAAAACTGTTAAAGAGAGTGAAGTATTTACAAATATACCTACATATGAAGCTGAAGTAGAATATATAAAAAATAAGAAATTTGGTAAACAAAAGTTTAAAAATATTACAGAACGAAAAGATTATATTCAAGGAGAATATGTTAATTTCTTTAGGCAAATTGGGAGCGTTTTACAATGCATTCAGGGTTCCATATATATAATGAGTAAAGATGAAAAGATTGAAGTGGAAAACAAATTTATCAAAGTTGTAGAAAATAGTATTACAGAAACTATGATTTCTAATAAGAAAGCAGATAGTGAATCTAGTGGTGATAAAGTAAAACACAATAAAAATAGAGCTCAATCTCCACATTCACCACAATCACGACAATCACGACAAACACCTAATAAAAAAATAATTAAGTTTAAAAATAAAAATATTCAAAAAGGAGGTGCATCTGATGATACGGAAAATCAAGTTACAAACCAAGAGACAAATCAAGATTCAAAACAAATATTAGATTCTGATAATGAAATAATATATAATACAGAAGATGATGATGATTCTGAAACTAAAATAATAGAAGACTATCAGGAGTCAGATCTTTCAATTCAAAAAGGAGGGAGCTCGAGGGAACCATCGGTTCCTTCGCTAGAACCATCGGTTCCTTCGCTAGAACCATCGGTTCCTTCACAAGAGGGTGGAACCCGGCAAGTAGCAAGACTTAAATATGAGATTGTAGAAAATCTTCGTAGAAAGGGAATTTTCTTTGGACCGATGATTGTAGATTTATCTCACAATGATTGTGCTCCAATTGACCCGGAAGCTATTCCTGATGTTAAAACTAATACAAATATTCATATAAATTATCTAGTTACCGATAAAACTGACGGAGAACGCAATTTATTATTCTTCGATGAAAAAGGCAAAATGTATGGAATCGATCGCGTTAGTGTTATTAAATCATACGGAGCAACTATACCAGCTCTAGCAAATACTGTTTTAGATGGTGAACATGTTACCCGCACCGAAGATGATAAGATATTAAATAATTTCTATATCTTTGATGCTTATATATATAAAGGCGAAAACATTATTATAAAACCATTTAATTTTAGTAAAACTGGAAGAGCAGATGGACGTCATAAATATATTATAGATGCTGCAAAAATAGCAAATGAAGGAACAAATATTCAATTGAATGAAAAATTACCTTTTAGAATATTCAAAAAGGATTATTATCCTAGTAATTCACCTGAGTCTTATTCAAGATTAAATTTTAGTAAAGGGGATAAGCCCCTAATTTCAGAAAATTGTGAATTACTATTAAATAAGATGAATGTAAAATATGGAGGGGCATTAGAAGTAGGACATCTATTTACGTACAAAACTGATGGATTAGTATTTCTACCCAATAATTTATCTATATATCAAAAATATGAAGATGATTATGAAAGTATTAAGAATCCTTTTAAAATGGGTACATGGTACAATAATTATAAATGGAAGCCTATTGAACACCTTACTATAGATTTTAAAATAGAGTTTATCAAGGATATTTCAACAGGTCGTCTAGAATATAAATATTTTGATAGTAATAAGAAATATTTGAAAGTAAATCTTATTTCATCTGTAAGGCAAAGCAGAGATCCCAGAAGTATAATAAATAATAAACTAAATTTCTATTTATTAAATGCGGGTCTTACAATACAATCAATCCCCGAAGATTTTAAGTTCTTTTCAACAAATCCATTTATTGGTTCGTATGATGATGAGGGCAATTTGCAAAATAATATGGGAGAAGCCTATTTTGAAGTAGATGATAATGATAATGTAGTATGTAGTAATGGTAATTTTATTACCAATGGTGTTATTTGCGAATGTTCTTATAATACTAGAATTAGAGATGTTGATATGAGGTGGAAACCAGAAAGGGTTAGAGCTGATAAAACATCTCCCAATGCATATAATACTGCAGTAACTGCCTGGGAGCTAATCAATAATCCTATTACAAAAGAAGAACTCGGTGGTACTTCCAGTGTTGGTAGTGGTACCACAGATGGCAACACTAATATAGAAAATATTGCATATTATAGCAGTAACACTAAAACTAAATATTTAACTAATCCATTTAAAGAACTTGCCAATTTTGTAAAGCGATATTTAATTAATAGGGGTCTTACTGGATATATTAAACCAAAGGTATTAGATTTAGCCGTTGGTAAATTAGGAGAATTGGATAAATATACTAGAGCAGGTGTTCATACATTAGTAGGTATTGATATCAATTCAGACAATATGAATAATCCAGATGATGGTGCACCAACCCGTGTAATAAATAGTATTAAACGAGGTGCTCCGGCAATTGCAAAATTAGCCGAAAAGACAATGTTAATTGTAGGTACCGCAACTAAAAATATTGCCAATGGAGATAGTGTTCGTGATAATATTAATAGATATTACATTGATGTCTTGTATGGTCGTGCCAAGGGCAATACCCCAAAATTGCGAAAAATGGAAGGCGTTGGATTAGATAAATTTGATATGATTTCATGTATGTATGCGATTCACTATATAATGAATTCGGAAAATGATTTAGATGAGTTTCTAATGAATGTTAGTGAAAATTTACTAGACCAAGGTTATTTTATAGGAACTTGTCTTAATGGAGATGCAGTATTAAGTGAAATGGGAAGCAAAACTGAAATCAAAGGTGTTATTGATGGTAAAACAGTATTTCTTATTAAGAAAAAAACCGATGACCCAAAAGATTACAAGAATATATCAGTTGGAAATAAAATCAATGTATTTTTTGAAACCTTTGGAGGTGCTTTTGATGAAAACTTAGTAAGCATTCCTTATCTTAAAGAAAAAGCCAAAAAGCATAGTTTAAAATTAGTAGATTATAAATCATTTCTAGAAGAACCTGGTAACTTATTATCTATGTACGAATCTACAACAGATAAATGGTTAAAAAATGCTGCGGGTAATGCTGAAATTATACGTAATTCCCATGCAATGACAACTTGGGCTAAATTTAATTGCTACTTTATGTTTCAAAAGGTAAGAAAAGTTGATTGAATATAATTCATATTATTCATATAAATAAATAAAAAATTGATTTTTATTTTTTATTTTTAATAATTATAATAAAATTTATAGAATTTATAGAAGTTATAGAATTTATAGAATTTATAGAATTTATAAAATACTGCATAAAAATGGATAGTTTATCTAATTTTAGAAAAGGAAACACTAATAATAATCAAAAAATTATTACATTATATTTAGCAAATTCTAAATATGATATTATTTTAAATAATTATATTTTGGAATATATATGCACTTTCTTTCCAACATTTAAGTGTTCGCATAATAATGCAGGAACTTATTGCAATATAGAAACAATATTTTGTTATAATAATTGGGATTCTTTGATTAAATGTATAAAACATGAAGGGATGCTAAATATCTGTAGTGGATGTGGTGATGAATATGGCACATTCTGTTATGATTGTGCCCATTAAGTAGTTAGTAACCATTGAATATTTTTGATTTTTGATTTTCATTTTTTTTATTAATTCATAATTCATATTTCATAATTCAATCTTCATAAAATATTGCATAATATCATTTGGAAAAAATTTTATTGCCATAAATTTAACTGTATTAGAATCCATATCTAGTACAGGCATATCTAGATTAATATTATTTTCATATCTAGATGTATCTACATTTATATCTATAATATTTTTTTTAGCTAATTTAATTAATAATTCTCTATTTTTATAATCTTTATTAAATCCTAATAATATTCTAGACATACTATTATTAGACATACCATTTCTAGACTCATCTTTAATCTTATCATAATATTTTAAAAATCTAACAATTTGCTCTATTATATCAATACCTTCACTATGGATTGGTTTAATTTCTAATAATGCAGTATAGAATTTTGAAGTATATTCCAAGTCTTTGGCAATTGTAGTAATATATGTAGTAGGTAGTAAATTATTTCTAAATTCTGGATACTGTCCTAGAATCATTAATCTCAACATTTCAATCTGTTTAATTTCATATTCTTGTGCTTTTTTCAAAGAAGCTATATTAGTTAGAAACTTAGTATTATTTTTATTTTTATAATTACCTTTACTATCTTTTAATCTAGAAGCATCTTGTATATTATCTCTAGCTAAACTTTCTAATTTATCTTTTTCCAATTCTTTAATTATAGTATATCTTTCAATATAGAGAGGTTGAATTACTTTATCTTGTAATAATAAATCAATTAATAAATATGTAGAAGAAATATCACCATTCCAGAATATATAATTAATATTAGTATTCATATGTATTGGTTTTAAATTATTAGCGTTTTGCAATGTTTCAAAAGGTTTAAAATATGTTTTATTTGTAGTTTTTTCTGTATTTTTAACATATCTATTGGTTAAATATGTAACCCCTGCTAAACCAGCTATAGATAATGCTGACCAGAGATGATTTTTTGATAAAGTAAGAGTTATTAAATCCATTGTAATATGTAATATGTTTCTAGATATGTTTCTAGATATGTGTCTAGATACAAATTAATATAAATTAATACATAATACGAAAAAAATATAAGATAATTAACATAATTTATATTATATAAATCTACATAATCATATATAATGAAAAAAAGAAAATTATGGATATCTCCAGATATAGATTATAATGCATACTTTAGAACAATGTATACTACATTAAAGTATCTAGAATCATTACCAATTAAAAAAAATACTTTGAAGCAAAATTATCATATTGGATACACTGGACATAATGATTATAATAATAAATATAAATTAACTAAAAAAAATATAATAAATTAGTAATAGAATAAATATAGAATAAATATAGAAATATATAATAATATATTGAATAATAATAATATAGTATATAATAATATATAGTATATAATAATATATAATAATACATAATACAAAAATGAATCGTGAAACTGTTACATATAGTATAAATCCTGTAAAACCACCAATTGATGACAAAAATGTTACATATATGCGTAAAAGTGCAATTCACGAAAATTATTGGTTCCAAGACTTAGGTAATTCTATTTTTAATTTAGATTATGCTCTTAAAATATTCCCCAATAGTGATATGACATATGCTGAAAAAATCAATAGTATTGTTCGATTAAGTATCTATATGGGTTTAATTCTAGGATTGTTTTACAGAAATTATTTATTCTTATATATACCTATCATCGTTATGGTTCTTACATATCTTCTATATATTTTTAGAATAGATCAATTAGAAGGAGTGCGCGCAGGACAAGGTCCCAATTCTAATTTAAATACAATCAATCAAATGAATCTAGAAGACCTTACAAAACGCAATATGGCATCTAGTTATAGTTACGGAAGAAATGGTACTCCAGATAATTTTAAAGATATTTTAAATATTAAAACTTGTTCCAAACCAAATACTGTAAATCCATTTATGAATCCTTTGGTTTTTGATAGCCGTCTAAGAGATTCTGCTTGTGATTCTATTAAAGAAGAAAATCAATTGAAAATTGAGAAAGAATATAATAAATATTGCATTAAAGATATTAGTGATATATTTAATCATAATAGTGGTCGCCGGCAATTCTATACTGTAGCATCTACTACATACCCAAATAATCAAGGTGGATTTGCAAATTGGCTTTATAAAACACCTCCTACTTGCAAAGAAGGCAATGGAGCTCAATGTGTTGCTAATTATTATACACCATTAAATAACAGTTTGCTTACTCCTGGATATGGGTCTAGTATTTAGTAATTAGTAATTGGAAAAAAAAATGCAAAATCCAAAATCCAAAATCCAAAATCCAAAATCCAAAATCCAAAATCCAAAATCCAAAATCCAAAATCCAAAATCCAAAATCCAAAATCCAAAATCCAAAATCCAAAATCCAAAACTTTATTTTTTTATGCTTCTGATGTTTTAACTTCTTCGCCTAGTTCTCCTGTTTCACTAGGTTCACTTGCTTCCTCTGATTCACTAGATGAATCGGATTCGCCTGATTCTCCTGATTGACTAGGCAAAACTGCTTCCTGTGATTCACCAGATGAACAGGCTTTACCTGCTTCACGTTCTTTTACAAATTCTGCCATTTTTCTGTCATCTTCTTCTATTTCTTTAAGCAACTCTTGACGAGTAATATCACCATTTAAAAGGGCTTGAATAAGTCGCATCATAAATCCAAAAGATGCACCACTATGGGTACCATCATCCAACAGTTCTTCCATTTTATTTTTAATAGAAATCCGTTCATTTGTTTTTTCTGTATGAAACATAAATCCACCATCATTATTAAAAGATTTAATATAGTCTGCAACATCATCATTTTCTTTTTGTTGTAATTTATCTAAGCCATTTAAAGCCATTCGGTAGAGGTAAGACATTTTTATAGAAATAAATTATAATAAAATATAAATATATGACAATTTTAATATAATTATAAAATTAATATAAATATCAATTTTATTTTTATTTTTTCCTATTTTTCCTATTTTTTTCAAAAAAATAACTTTTTTGCAATATCAAAAAAATAACTTTTTTGTAATATCAAAAAAATAACTTTTTTGCAATATCAAAAAAATAACTTTTTTGCAATATCAAAAAAATAACTTTTTTGTCTAACTATATATTAAGAGTTAAATAAATAGTTTAACCATTTTATAAAGTAGCCAAGTAATGAGAAAAAATGAACGTAATTGAAAAATCTGTTAGCGAAAAGTTGAAGAATGAATTAGAAAAGTTGAAGGATTTACATCTTTCACATTTTAATTCTGGAAATACCCTAATTAACCATAAGTTGCTTTATTGCAATAAATGGAAGGAAAATAAATATGAATATTTAGTTAATTTATTGAAAAGTGAATCTCTTTATTTGAAGAATACTTTTGAAAATAATACCCTATTGCAAATTAATTTTATAAATGCACCTCCTGATTGCAATGACCAATTATTTCATATTGATTATATGGGTGATAGTATTAGTTTTTTTATTCCTATGGTTGAATTGAGTGATTTAAACGGCACTGAATATTTATTTTTTTATAATAAAGAGAACTATCTGAAATATTTTCCTCTAATGTTAGAAATGAGTGATAAATATTTCACTAGACCGGAAGCAAAGGAATATATGGAATCAAAGAATTTTATATGCGGTGTAGATTATGAATTTAGATGTGCAAATTCTGACCCATATGCCTTGATAGAAATGCCCAATTATGTATATCATCGAGGACAAAAAAATAAAACAAATCATAATCGAATTATGTTGAATATATTACTTTCTATAAATAATGAATACGAATATCCAACTGATGAAGTTATTAAGGATTCAGAAATAGATGAAGCCCAACGTTTTGATTATATATTGAAAAAGAGAATGATGCAAGGAGGTATGAAATAAGGTGTAATAGATTATTTTTATATTTTTATATTTTTATATTTTTATAGTTTTATAGTTTTTATATTTTTATGTTTTTAGTTTTTATGTTTTTATAGTTTTTTATTTAATTGTTCTCACATTTGCAATTGCAATCTATTTTACCATTTTTGCCCCTTATACCTTCAGGACCACGAGGACCTTGACCCCCGGCTCTACCTTCTTTGCCTTCGGGTCCTTCTCTTCCATCGGGTCCAGTAACACCCATTTCTCCTTGTATTCCTTGTTGTCCTTGTAATCCAGTTGAACCTTGAAAACCAGTTATACCCATTATACCATCACGACCTTTCGTACCGGTTGGTCCAGTGGGTCCGATGGGTCCTTGACAACCAATTGGTCCTTGTAATCCCACGGGTCCCTGCCTACCTTCAGCTCCCATATTACCTTCTCTACCTTGTTTACCTTCGAAACCAGTATTACCCTGCATTCCATTAGGACCAATTGGACCAGTATTTCCAGTATTACCTTTTTCACCTTTGTCGCCCTTTTCACCTTTTTCCCCACGAGGACCAATAGGACCCAAATTATTTGGATTTTCTCTACATATTTTTATCATTAGTGATTCTAATTTTACTTCATCAATAGCTATTTCCGGATTTATACGTTTTTCTATACTAGAAAGTCTTTGTTCTTGATTTGCAATTGTTTTACAAGATTCCATATATTTAGTCCCTAGATTAATATGTGATGCTTTTAATTTGCTTAGTTCTTCATTTAAATTATTTATATTCTCTAGAGCTTTATTTAAAAGATTTGCTAGTGTCTCCATTACGAGGGCTTCAGCCCCTCGAACTCCCTTGCTATGCTACTTTTTAGAAAAAAGCCGAGCGCAAAGCAGCTTTTAGAAAAAAGCCGCGCCAAAAAACAGGATTTGAAAAATCCCGTAAATGCAAAGATTGAAGTATTTTCAAAAAACTTCTTAGATAATTTAAAAAAATATATAAAAAATAGAAATTATACACAGATAATTGATAATTGATAATTGATAATTAATATTTATAATTAAACATTTACCTATTGTCTCATTGAATGAGCAGCTGACATTGCCGCAAGTCGTGCAGCTTCTTCAGGATTAAAACCTTCAACTGCTTCTAAGAAGAGTTTATAAGTAAAAGTCAAGATTGTTCCAAATAATAATGCATGAACTAATGCTGCTGCATACTTATTATTCTTAGGAATAGTTACTAAAATTCCAGGTGTTAGTACAAAAAATAGCACACTTGCCAATCCAAAAAAATAAAGATTAAACATTTTGTATTTAAGTTAAAATTGATAGTTGAAGTGGATAGTTGAAGTAATTAATAAATTATTATTATTATTAATATAAAAGATTTTTATTTTCTAGAATTATTTTATTTTATTTTATTTTTTATTTTATTTTTTATTTTTTATTGTAATATTTGTATTTTGTTAGAATACTTTTATAGAATACTACTATTTTCTTCAATGTATTTATATAATTTATTTTCTTTCATAGAACAATAACTCATAATATTTGAATAAATGTTATCACGTTCATAGCCTTTATGTTTGCTTTCCATTTCTTTATATAAATTTATAACTATATCCATTTCACGTAAATTCCATAAATCAAACAAAAATTTATGCATATCTTTTAAATGTAATTCTTTATTTTTATCATTTTCAGATATTTTTGTTAGTACTATTGAATCTCTTATATCTTTGGAATTAATAGTAGGAATAAATGTTTGATTTGTATTAGGTATTGTATTAGGTATTATAGTATCATTTATATTATTATTTTTATTTTTATTTTTACTACTACTATTATTGCTTGTTTCATTCTTTTCATTCTTATCTTTCTTATCAATTTGAATATCATTATTGTTACCTGATTGTAATAACTGCAAATTTGGTTGTGAATCTATTATAACCTTTTCATTTGATTTATAACTATTTTCACATTCCATCATACCATTAGTAATTTTTGCAATATCTAGAGTAGTAAAACCCATTTTTGATATAAGATGTGCGTTTTTTTGCATCATAATTATAATATAATAATCTATTGTATGTTGTATTGTTGCATATTCATTATATGCAAATTTTAACATTTTTAAGCCAATTACAGCATTATTAAACATATAAATCATATCAGGTTTTTTTTCATCCCAATACCATTCAACACATTTTTGAATAGGCAAATAAAGATTATGCAAATGTTCTCTATTATCTCCGTACATAAATCTAATAAAACCTTGAATATATGATGGTGAATTAAAATGAATTCTATTCTGATAAATACTTATTTTAGTACCATTGTCTAGAAATCTCAATAATGATAATTTAACAAGACAGCTAAATGGGTCAATAATAACATTTCTTTCAACTTTCTTTTGAAAAAGTATCTTTAATGATTGAATAGTTCCGGATGTAATTAAATCATTCATATTTATTGTTTATTCTTATTTATTGTTTATTCTTTTATTACTTAATAATAAAATTTCTTTTATATAAAATTATTTAACATCTAGAATATAAAATTGAAAAAAAAATTGAAAATAATCATCATTAATATTTATATTATATAATTTTGTATTTGTATTATATAATTTCGTATTTGTATTATTAGTAAAATGTCAAAGCAAAATGGAAATACATTAAATAAAGAAAATGTAAAAGGTAATAAAAATGGTAATAATATGCCTATGCCTATGCCTATGCAACAATTTCAATATAATCCATATGGATATATGATGCCTATGAATCCACATATGATGATGCAACAACCTAACATGATGATGCAACAACCCAATATGATGATGCAGCAACCTAATATGATGATGCAACAACCCAATATGATGATGCAGCAACCCAATATGATGATGCAGCAACCTAATATGATGATGATGCAACAACAACCTCAATTTATGTTTCAACAACAACCGATTATTCAAAGAAACAATGGTTCTAGAAATAATAATTTTAATTTTAATAATATAGTAGATAATCTAGATGTAAATAATGAATCTAATACTGATGATGATATTGATAGAAATGATGATGTTATTATGAATGAATATAATAGTAAAAAAAGAAAAAATAATTCATATCAAAAGATAGTAAAACCAATTGTAAAACCATTTGTAAAACCAATTGAAAAACAAAAAACAAATCCAAATCAAATTCCAAATTCAATTCAAAAACTTATATTTCAACCAAATGTAATTGAAAATGTAAATCCAGAAAATCCCGTTGTGAATAATCTAGCAAATTTATTTGATAATGTTCTAGATAATAGTCATATTAATAATAAACAAAAAAGAGATAATTCATTTGGTATTGATAAAAATAATAGCAATGTCATAAAAGCTTTAAAACCTTTAGATTCAACTGGAGCTCATTTTAATAAGAATACCCATCCAGATGAAGTTTATAATGTAGAGTTTTTAGATGGTAAATATGAAACAATAAAAGCAATTGATATTAGTGATGATTCATTAAAATCACAAAAACTTACTTATAATCATAATATTAAAATTGCAATTGCAAATCCAATGGCACCTCCAAATGCAACAAATACAATTATTTATGTTCGGCGTAGTGTAAAAGATAAAGAATGTATAGATAACAGTATTAAGACACAAACAGATGCATGTTTTGCATATGCACTGTCTAAAAATATGAAAATGTCTCCATTTGGTTATTTGGAAGATAATGGCATTAGTGGTAGATTTGGCAAAAATTTGAAAACCAATGAAATTGCCTTTTGGTCTCCTCATATTCAAAATAATAGTACTATTATAGTTTATTCTCCTGATCGATGGTGTAGAAATACCCGTGTAGGTTTAGAGGTATTAGATGATTTTGCTAAACGCAATATTACAGTACATTTTGTATCAAATAATATTGACTATAATAAAGACATTACATCTGCAAATAGAGCCATGATTCAAACTGAACTTATGACTGCAGAAAAGCAAAGTAATGATACTAGTGAAAAAATTAAAAGTACTCATAATCGTTTGAGAGCTGAAGGTCATGTATTAGGCAGAGCTCCTTATGGATTTAGAAATGTTATAATTAATGGCATTCGGAAGAGATTTCCTAATGAAGATGAAAAAAATAATATTAGAAAAATTAAACAAAAACACATTGATATTCACGAAAATTTTGATGAATATTTAAGATCAGAAAATATTAAAAGAAATGAATCATCTGTATTGAAATATATTACCAGATGGTGTATTAGAACTGGTTTACAACATAGAAATAGCGTTGCATTTACAGAATATCAAATTAAAAAAATTATAGAATCTGATATTTAGGTATTTAGATATTTTCATTTTTTCATTTCTTTATGTATTTTTTTTATTTCTATTTTTATTTGTATTTACTATAAAAAATAAACATATATATATATTAAATATAAACTCTAGATAGATAAAACTCTAGACAAATAACTCTAGACAAATAACTCTAAACAAATAATTCTAGACAATAAATAACAATAAATATGAATGATATACAAACATCATTAGTAGTATTAACAATTGTAATAATAATAATAATAGTTATATCATATCTTTATCAAAAACAAACTATTAATAATATATATGAATTAATTAATCATGGAGATCAAAAACAAAATCAATCTCTAGAATCATTTGCAAATTATCAAGATGTAAAAACAAAAACAATAAATTGGTGTACTAAGATGCAAAATGTTGGATTACTCACATCCGACCAATTTGACTCTTGTATAGCTTCATTTCAAGATCCAACAACTGGTATTATGCCCAAAGAATTTAAAACACCACAAACAGGTATGTCTAGAAATTTTTCCCTCTATAATACAAAATCTAAAACTTTATCTTCAAATGTATCTGGTGAAAATTCTAATAATATATTGTTAGTTAATAGTGAAGGTTTTTATATGGGATGTAATAAAGATAATAATGTATATTTTATAAAAGATATAAATGCTGCTGATGTTAATCAACAGGAAATATATTTTACATTATTACCACAAAGTAATAATATTTATATGATTATGTCTTTCTATGGAAAATATTTAATTGCAAATTCTGGACCAAGTTCTGGAGATACTTCTATACCCACAGGAATGTCTTCTAGACAAGATTGGAGTGCATCTTTTACAGGTAAAAATATGGGACCTATGACAAATTGGAATGTAAAGGTATTAGAAAGTGATAAAAATGGAAATGGAAATAAGGCAACATTTGAGTCAGTACAAATTAGCAATTTTTTTCTATCGTCCTCTCAAAATAGTCAAGATAATTCATTAATTATTAATTATGGAAGTGATGATATGAATATATGGCAAATGATTCCTAAATCAACAAATAATACAAGTACAGAAGAAGTAAATAATTATGGTACAGAATATTTAGTTACAAAAGAAGATATACTTACAAAAATAGCAAAAAATAAAGCAGAAATTATATGTATTAAAGCATTCAAAGATTCACTTATTAAGTTACAAGATATGATAAGAACTAATTATGATAATATTGAAAATTATATTTATAAAATGATAAATAATGGAAATACTGGAGGGACGTCTGATACTATGAATGCAACTGTGACAAATCCAAACCCTATTGATGCAGGAAATCCTGAAACAGAAAACCCCGATGTATTATCAAGTAGTGCTATTGATAATGTAATTAAAAATGTATCATATACAAATCCAGATACTACAAACCCTAATACTACAAATCCAGATACTACAAATCCAAATACTACAAATCCAAATACTATTGAGCCATTTGAAACAATTGAACCATTTGAATCATTTACCGAAATGATTGATCGACTTATGGGAAGACGAAGACAACCCCCTCCTCCAGTAAAACATTCAATAAAAACTATGTCAGTTGATGAAAAAAATACAGCCACATATAATATAATAAATATGAAAAATAATTATCTTCAACAAATTGAGTCTGATATTAGTAATATTAATATTTTATTATCGAATTTAAAAACAATAGATCTAGATGTAGAGAATGATTATAAAATGTTTTTACGTGAATTATCTAATAAATTAAATGATACACAAAATAAAATAGAACAAAATAATATTATAATGGATAGACAAAAAAATAATTATGATTCATTAAATAATGATTATGTACATATTGAAACAGAAAAAGAAAAAACATTAAAAATAGATAAAATTGCAAAAATTAATACAGAACTTGTAAGAAATTCTAGTAATAGTAATTCAACATTAGCTATGGTTTATCCATTTATTATATTTATTATGATTATATTCTTAATATATTTAATATATATAACATATAATAAATTTATGACAAATATATATGATTCTTATTCTTAATATATATGATTCTTATTCTTAATATGTAATATGTTTTCTTCATTACAAATCTTTTATTTTTTTCCTTAATTCTTGGATATCTATAAATTGACCAAAATGATGTGTATTTATTTCTGAAACCATACTTAATTTTGATCCACTTCTACCCATATCTTTATTTATTGAAAACTCATTATAAATAACAAAATCTGGTTTTTTATCAGTAAAATCAAATGAAGTAGATTCAATACTGCCTTGTTTAGTGCTATATTTTACATAATATTTTTTACTATTTCCTGAGTAACAAGCAATATTATTACTATATCCATAAAATAATGCTGCTAATATTCTATCTATTATAGAAGATGGTGGAGTAATTTTAATAGGTTGTAGATTTTTAATATCTAGCAAATCCATTATTTTACGTCTCTTTTTAATTTTAATATCATCTTCCGAAGAATTGCCGCCTCCTGCTATGATATATTTTTTGGTATGCTTTCGATATTGTAAATTTTGTATATTATTTTTATTAGTAATTCTTCTACCATTTTTAGAATTTCTATTATTTGAGTTAATGTTTGAGTTAATACTTGAGTAGTTATTTTTATTAGTACTTTGAAAACCTCCTTGATAATTATCTCCAATTTCATATCCATTGTTTCTAGAGACATCACTATTTTGATTCTTGAGATTCTTGAGATTCTCTTTGTCCTTGTTATCCTTATATTTATTATATTCTATATTAATATTATCTAACATACCTCCATTGAAAATATCTGTTTCATTATCAAAGTCATCATTTAAGTCATCATCACTATCTTCACTATCTTCATCGTCTTCATCGTCTTCATTTCCTCCACCACTATAATTAACTATTCCTAATTTATTACTAAATTTATTATTAATTTTATTACTAAATTTATTATTAATATATTCCTCTAATTGATTTTCTTCATTTTCAAACTCAAGATCAATGTCACTATCTTCTAATTCTTCATCAGTATCATTATCTTCATCAGCGTAATCGTATTCATCACTGTCTTGACCACTACCCTGATCACTACCCTGATCACTACCTTGATAACTATATTCACTACCTTCATCGATTTCATCATCGCTGTCAGAACTATCATCACTGTAATTATTTACTGCATAATTGTCTGTATTATTGCCTCCACTAAGTATATCAAGTTTTTCACGCTTTTCACCTCCCCCAAAAATAAGAACTTCTAAAGGAACATTAAATAAATTCAAATTCTTAATATATGGTATTTGTTGTGTAACAGTTTTTACTAAACTATCATATTCCTTTTGTATATTATCAAGAGTTTTAAATGATAATCCATTATCATTTGCATATTTATACCTATCATTCTCTGGAACAGAAATAAAATTATTAAATATAATTAACAATGATATATGATCACCATTTTCATTTACAAATTTTTTTATATTATTTCTATATTCTTGTTCTAATTTAGGGTTAATATCCATATTAAGTGGTTTTACAAATATTTGTTCAAAACTATCACATTCTGTTATTATTGCACCTAACATAAGACACCAATTCATACATCCTAAATAATAACCACCTATTATCATTTTGGCAATTTTAATATCATTAAATTTATTACAAACATATCCCAAATTTGTAACATTACCTGCTGCATCTATTAAATCCATATTAAGTAAATTATGATATGCTCTAGAAATACTATCTTTGTAAGTAATGGGTTCTTCTATCATTCGATTCATAAATTTCATTGCATTTGGAATATTACCATTAATGATAGATAGACTCAATAAATCATTGGTTAATTCTTCTACTAAAATCTTGGGTGTAGTAAATTCAGTTAATTTATCAAATTGGTTGGTGGTATATAATTGTATACAAACACCAGAGCAATTACGCCCAGTACGACCACATCTTTGTATAATGCTAGCTTGTGAGACTAGAATCTTGCCGGTTTCATAACAATAGTTTTTGGCATCATATTTTTTCTCAAAAGCCAAACCAGAATCTATTACATATTTTAATGGTCCATCAAAAGTTACACTGCTTTCTACGGCATTAGTGGCTATCATTACTCTTCGAGAAAAGCCTTGGGGTGCATTTTGAGTAGGTTTTAAATCTGTGAGTTTAACTTTCCCTACTGCAATATCTTTATCGCGTGGTAAAATGGCTGCATTAAAACATATTGTATATGGCTTATTATTGGTTGCATATGTGTCCATATTATTGTCAATTCTCCTTTTTATTTTTATAATATCATATTCGCTAGTTACAAATGCTAAAATATCACCGGTGGTGCCTTTTTCTGGATCTAGAATAATTTCATTTATTTTTTTAAATATATCATCGGTTAAATTATTTGAATTAATATTTTTTAATGAAGGTATGAATTTAATTTCAAAATTTGTGGGTACTTTGTCCAATTTAAAAGTACCGTATTTATCACCTAACCCAATACGTTTAAAATAATTAGTAAATGTAGATTGTTTAATCGTGGCACTCATAATAATAACCTTGAAATCGGGTCTTCTTAGTGTAATATCTAATACTAAAGCAATTAAAATATCAATATTTACACTTCTTTCGTGGGCTTCGTCAATTATAATTCCTCCATAATTTGATAAGTCTTTATCACCACTAACTATAGATTGTTTAATATTTCCATCGGTAGTAAATAATAATACTGAATTTTTATCGCCAAATTGTGTTCCTACACTTGAAGTTTTATATCCTACGATTTTATTCTGTGTCCTGTATTTTGTATCCTCCTTACCAGTTGCATTGGGATTTATTTTATTATTACCATAATCATCTACTTCATATAAAGGCACATCTAGACGCCTTGCGGCATATTCACCAGCTTCGGAAGTAAGAGGAAGCCGTGGAACTGTTACCACCACACGCTTTTTATATTCAAAATAATGGAGTAAAAGAAGAGGGACAATAACAGTTTTTCCTACACCTGTTGGTAATACTAATAATAATATTTGATTTTGATGTATTTTTTTAATGATATCGACTCTGGCTTTCCATGCGGCAAGTTCTACCCATCCTTTTTTACCTATTGATTTATTACCCAATGCTAGAGTTTTATAGGATTGGGAATATGCTTGTCCCGTCAGAGGGTTTGGATATTTACCTTCTGGGTCAAATATACCATCTTTGCGAATAGAAAATGACATATTTATTGTTTGTATTTTGTGTTTTGTGTTTTGTGTTTTGTGTTTTGTGTTTTGTGTTTTGTGTTTCCTATGATTTACTTTATATATAGAAGTTAATTTTTGAAAATTTAATCTAGAAGATATTTAATCAGTTTAAAAATATAATTATATATATTATATACAATAAAAATGGAAACACTATTGGAACAAGGAACTAATTATGAAATATATGTAAGAGATATAATAAAAGAAAAATATAAAGAATGTTGGATATGGAATGATATACCTAATGAAATATTACTAGAATTAGAATTTATAAAAGATATTAAAAAAAAATGTGATGATATTGGTTGTGATATATTATGTAAAAAACATAATGATGAATATGAATATATACAATGTAAGAATTACTCCACATTAGGTATTGATAATACTATCACTATAAATGACTTATCTGGATTTTATAATTTTGTAGCTGAAAATAATATTCAAAATCCAGTAGTATATTATTCTGGAGTTTTATCATCTCAAATACAATGTAGAAAGAAAAAAATAAAATACATTAATTTGCCTTATATTAAAATTGGTAATAAAGATATTAAACCTAGAGATTATCAAATAGAAGCATATAATACATTGCAAAGTGAAAATAGAAGTATTTTAGAAATGCCTTGTGGAACAGGAAAAACAATTGTTACATATTTAATATCATTAAATTATAAAAATATAATACTATTAAGTCCTTTAATATCTACCACAGAACAATTAATAACTCATTATAAAAATTATTATTCAAAAGAAAAAGAACCAATAAGTTATACATTAATAAATTCTCAAAATACTAGAGATATTAATAAGATAGAAATATCGAAAAATAAAAATATATTAGGTTCTACATTTGAATCATGTGATGTTATTAATAAATTATTAAAAAAATTAGAAGGTAATACATTTATAGTTATTGATGAATATCATAATTTAAGTCATTCAAATATTACAGATAATAATAATGAAATTAATAAATTATTACTAAGTAATAATAATAAAATTCTATTTGTTAGTGCAACACCTAAAAACTATGGAGAACAATATAATAATATTTTTGGAAATGTCAAATATAAATTAGATTGGAAACTTGCAATTGAAAATAAGTATATTTGTGACTATAATTTTTATTATCCTAATAATGATAAAATAATAGAACATATAAATAATATTAATTTTGATACTTCTATAATAGAAAAAACAATATTAATTAATAAAGCATTTTTCTTATTAGAAAGTATAAAAACACTCGATATTAAAAAATGTATAGTATATTTAAAAACTATTAAAGAATCTGAAATATTTGAAAATATACTAAAAACTATTAATATTTATTTTAATATAACTCTTGGTATTTATAATATTAATTATAATACATCTAGAACTAAAAGAAATATACTATTAACTAAATTTAGAAATAATAAAACTAAAATAAGTATTATATTGAACGTGCATATTCTAGATGAAGGTATTGATATTCCAGAATGTGATAGTGTATTCTTAACGCATCCAAATAATAATCCAATAAATATAATTCAAAGAATAAGTAGAGCTAATAGAATTAGTAATGATAAACCAATAGCAAATATATTAATTTGGATAAAATATAAAGTTAAATTAGAAAATATTATAAAAAATATAGAAAATTATATACCATTTAAGATTAATAATGTTAATAATAAATTTATTAATACTAATAATAATTTTAATGATAATACAAATAATATTATATTAAATACTAATACTAATAATAATACAAATAAAATTATAATAAGTAATACAATTATTACATTTTTAGAATCAGAAAATAATAAAGTTTTTATACATTTAATTGATAAAAATAATAATAATTGGTTTTCATTAAAAAATATATTTATTTTTTTAGGTTATATTAAATCTTCTAAAGAAATACAACGTATAAATATAGATAAAATATACATAAAGACCTTTGATGAAGTATTTAAAAATATAAAAAAAAATTTAGAATATAAAAAAAATATACAACCTCATATGAAAATGATTAGCGAAACAGGATTATTTATGTTATTAGATATATCAAATAAACCAAAAGCAATCGAACTTAAAAAACAAATAAATATTAAATTAGTTTCAATATAAATTAGATTATTCTAATGAATATAATTAATAAAATTTTATAAATCCACATAATCATCCATCCTACTGTTTCCTAACATTAACACTTAATGTGTTTTTCTTTTTAATTTGACTAATATCAATTTCATCATCATCTCCCGGACCCTTTTCGGAATAATTATTGCTATGATG
>Ga0214919_10000620_pt1 | contig 60192 bp, 60 predicted proteins | sample LL1503_MetaG_FD_177994 | JGI IMG/M metagenome (GOLD analysis project Ga0214919, IMG submission 177994) | Freshwater microbial communities from Lake Lanier, Atlanta, Georgia, United States - LL-1503 | ecosystem: Environmental > Aquatic > Freshwater > Lake | place: USA: Georgia | collected... | reverse complement strand
GCAATGGGTTTTGATGGAGTCGTCGTTTCGCATCATCATCCAAAACATCCTGATGACTCTCAAAATAACGAATGAGTTCAATTCTATAGGTCAATCGATCTTCAGGGTCGCCGATTGAATTGATATGAAGTTCGACGTCTTTAATGTCGAGTGCTTTCCAGAGTCTGGCTAATAATAAAATTTGTTCGGCATCAACGTTAGCGTCATCAAAACCAAACGCCTCAGCACCCACTTGATTAAATTGTCGTTGCCTACCCTTTTGCACATTCTCGTGCCTAAACATAGGTCCCTGATACCACAAACGAATGGGGCCGTTGTAGGTGAGGTTATGCTCAATGACAGCTCTCACACATCCGGCCGTTCCCTCAGGGCGGAGTGTTAATTGATCGTCATTTAAAGGGTCTATCCATGAATACATTTCTTTTTCAACAATATCCGTATGTGTACCTACGCTATCCACAAAAAGCGAAGTGGGCTCCACTAAAGGCAGATTGATTTTTTCATACGCATAAAGATTTAACACTTCACGCATTTTATTTTCGACAAAATGCCAGAGCGGTGTCTTGTCGGGTAAGACATCATAGAAACCTTTAACGCTTTGTAATTTTTTACTCATAGCCGTTATTTTAACTTTGAATAGTGTGATTCCACATAATTCATCACAATCGCTTTAAATTCATTCGCAATTTTGTCACCCTTTAAAGTGACCGTCTTTTCACCATCGACAAACACAGGCGCTACTGGAATCTCACCGGTGCCAGGAAGACTAATCCCAATATTAGCGAGCTTGGACTCTCCAGGGCCGTTCACCACACATCCCATCACAGCGACCGACATATCTTCAACGCCTGGAAACTCATCTTTCCATAGCGGCATCGATTCACGTAAAAAAGTTTGAATCTCGAGAGCTAATTCTTGAAAATAAGTTGAGGTCGTTCGACCACATCCAGGACATGCAGTCACCAAAGGTGTGAAAGACCGAATACCCATCGTTTGTAAAATTTCTTGGGCTACCACGACTTCATTTGTTCTGGGTTCATTGGATGTGGGCGTTAAAGATACGCGAATGGTGTCGCCTATACCTTGCTGTAAAAGCATAGCGAGTGCTGCAGTGGATGCCACAATACCTTTCGAGCCCATACCAGCTTCAGTTAAGCCAAGGTGGAGTGGGTATGAAGTTCTTTTCGCAAGCTCTTGATAAATAATGATTAAATCTTGAACAACACTCACTTTACAAGAGATGATAATTTTGTTCTTTTGAAGCCCCCAAGAGACTGCTTGCTCTGCAGACTCTAACGCGGATTGAATTAAAGCTTCACGCATCAATGCATCGGATGAAAGTGGATTCTTTAATTTCGCATTCTCATCCATCATCGATGCTAATTTTACCTGATCTAAACTTCCCCAGTTGACCCCAATACGCACTGGCTTATTATGCGTTTTAGCAATAGCGATCATCGCCTCAAATTGCTCGTCACGACGATTTCCTTTTCCTACATTGCCAGGATTGATACGGTACTTAGCTAATAGCTTTGCACACTCAGGGTAGGTTTGTAATAGCTTATGCCCATTAAAATGAAAATCCCCCACGATAGGCACAAAACAATTTCTTTTGTGTAAATCTTCTATAATCTTTGGAATAGCATCAGCGGAGGCTTCGTTATTCACTGTGACTCTGACAATTTCAGAACCGGCTTTCCATAACTCAAAAACTTGTTCAGTGGTTTTTTGAACATCTGCCGTGTCGGTATTGGTCATGGATTGCACGACAATGGGAGAACCACCACCGACAGGAACTGATCCCACCATCACTTGATTTGTAAGAGACTTTTTCATATCAATGATTAGTTAAAAAGCTTTAATTGATTTTTTTGTCTTAAATAACTGAGATGTAACCCCAAGAAAAATAAAGCCAATAAAGCATTCTCATGATGGAAGGTGGTATTCACAAAACCTATACCAAAAATAGTGGTCCACGCTGAAAATGAACCCATGATGAATAGCATCGCCTTCGAATCTTGATTGTATTTTTTATAAGAATTAATCAATGTAATCAACCAGATAAACATGAAACTTAAAAATGTTATTAAGCCTAAAAGACCCCGATCGACCAAATTGGATAGATAGATATTGTGAGGGTGACCCCATTGCAAAGCAAAATCTTCTGTAACAAATTTTTCACCTCTGGATTCAACAGAAGACTTAAGTTGATCTATATTAATTTGCTTCCAATTACCCCCGCCAATGCCCAATAGAGGATTTAATGTTGCCATCTCAAAAGTTGCTCGCCATACCTTATCGCGCTGAGACAAAATATCATGGTTACCCTGGTAAACGATTTGTTTTTTTATAACTGCGGCAGGTTTTATAAAAACGATAGTAATCAAGAAAATCGAGAGCAAAACTACATATATCGTTTTAATTTTCATGGGGAGTTTACTTAATAAAAGAAGTGCAAAGGCTAATAAAAATACAATGCCAAAAGCACCACGACTTTGACTGATAATTACGGAAGAGATTAGAAAAATAAAAAGAAGGTTGGTTATAAAGACATATTTCTTTTGTGTTGATTGTAGTTGGCTTACAAGAAGTGACAACGCAGCACCAGCAATCATACAAAGATATATGGCCGAGTGATTCACGTGACCCACAGAGTGAAGCTGTAAACTATCTTTTGTAAATAAAATCAGAAGCTGCGTTAATCCCCATAGCAACGGTGGCAAGGTCATGAGAATGGCAAAAATGAATAAGTATTTTTTTTCCTTTTCATTGTAATCAGTTCTAAAAAGTGTCCAGCCAAAAGTAATCCAAAGTAGCATGCCCCTGAATCCCCTCCATTCAGACCCTCCTGTCATAAACGGAAATAGTGCACTTAAAAACGAAGAGGCAATAAGGGATAAGAATACCCAATCCCAAATAGTCCATTTGGATTGTAGTAATTGAGATTGGCGGTATAAAGCGGTGATCAAATAACCTGCAAGAAAGATATTTTTAGGGGCTTCAAGACTCGGTAAAAATGCTAAAAAAAGACTTAAGAAAGTAAGCTCTAAAAATTTTAACTTATTTTTAAAGTAGATTTTCTTGATTGATGCTAATAAAAAGGTTGGCATAAAAATATTCCTTCTATGATGCTATTTGAATTCTTTTTAAACTTCGTTTTGTTTTGTCACTCACCTGCCCTGCAAGCTGTCCGCAAGCGGCATCGATATCGTCCCCACGGGTTTTTCGAACTGTCACAATATAGTCCTGGTTCATGAGCACATCTTTAAATCGTCGTATTTGTTCATTGGATGAACACTTATATCCGCTATTCGGAAACGGATTAAAGGGGATTAGATTAAATTTACACGGCACATCTTTGATGATCTGAAGTAAAGCTTTTGCATCTTCAATGGAGTCATTAATACCGTCCAACATCACATATTCAAACGTCACAAAATCCCTCGGCGCTTTTTCTAAATAGCGTTGGCATCCTGCCATCAATTCTCTTATAGGGAATTTTTTATTAATGGGCACAATCTCATCCCTTAATTTATCATTGGATGCATGAAGAGATACCGCCAAAGCTACAGGACAATCTTCTTTTAGGCGATCCATGGCATTGACTAAACCACTGGTAGATAAAGTGACACGACGACGGCTTAAGCCATACGCCCTATCGTCTAACATCAATTTCATGGCGGCCACCACATTGTCATAGTTAGCTAAAGGCTCACCCATGCCCATCATGACGACATTACTGATAATACGTTCTAAATTAGCTAATCCGTTATAACCTTCTTGTTGTCTGATATGAAAATTAGCGAGCCACAATTGGCCAATAATTTCGGCCGTCGTTAAATTACGATTAAATCCTTGGCGACCGGTCGAGCAAAATGTACACTCAAGCGCGCATCCGACTTGGGACGAAATACATAAAGTACCTCGATCGTCTTCTGGAATAAATACAGTTTCAATACCGTTATTGCCACCGACATCGAATAGCCATTTTCGTGTCCCATCATCCGACATCGCATCGCTCATAACGGATGGCAATTGGATGTTAGTTTTGTCTTTTAGTACATCGCGAAATACTTTAGAAATATCAGTCATCTCATTGAAATCAATAAGATTTTCTTGATAAATCCAATGCATCAACTGCTTCGCTCGATAAGGCTTTTCACCGAACGTTTCGATATATGAAACGAGGTGCTCGTAGTCGAAATCGAGCAAATTAGTCATTTAAAAATTAACCGAAGAAGTATTTGATTTCGTTTTTAGCGTTATCTAGTGAATCAGATCCGTGCACTGCATTGGCATCAATGCTCTCTGCAAAGTCAGCACGGATGGTTCCAGGCAGAGCTTCTTTAGGGTTCGTTGCCCCCATTAAATCACGGTGTTTGAGCACTGCATTCTCCCCTTCTAAAGCTTGAATCATAACAGGGCCTGAAATCATAAAACTCACTAAATCTTTAAAGAAAGGGCGATCTTTATGCACCGCATAAAAACCTTCGGCTTCTGCTTGAGATAAATGCGTCATTTTAGCTTTGATAATTTTTAAACCAGCAGCTTCAAAACGTGCATAAATTTGTCCGATGACATTTTTTTTAACTGCATCAGGTTTAATAATTGATAAGGTTTGTTCGATTGCCATTGTTGAATACTCCGTAGATTTAACATCGTTGAAAAGACTGTTAAAATAACATTTTTGGAAGGTTTAATAAAGAACAAAACTTAATGCAACACACCTATTTAACCACCGCGATGTATCATTTTGTGAGTCTGCCTCACTTTAAAACTTTACGTGAACTGCTTTTGGAGTTTTGTATATCACGTGAAATTAAAGGCACTATTCTTTTAGCCGATGAGGGTATCAATGGCACCGTCGCCGGTTCTGAAAAAATGATTCTAGAGTTACTTAATTTCTTAAAAAATGATACCATCTTTGAAGGCAACTTTAAAAATTTAAGCCACAAAGAATCTTGGTCAGACAAGCACCCTTTTTATCGCATGAAGGTGAAACTTAAAAAAGAAATCGTGACCTTAGGAGTCCCTGGTGTGTCGCCTACCAAAATGGTGGGTACTTATGTGAAACCTCAAGATTGGAACGCCATCATCACTGACCCTGAAGTGGTTTTGATTGATACTCGAAACGATTATGAGTATGCCATCGGGTCTTTTAAAAATGCGATTAATCCAAAAACCAATACCTTCCGAGAATTCCCCGAATATGTGAAAACGCATTTTGATCCAAAGAAACATAAAAAGGTCGCGATGTTTTGTACCGGTGGCATCCGTTGTGAAAAAGCCTCCTCTTATATGATGAGTGAGGGCTTTGATGAGGTCTATCACTTAGAAGGTGGCATCCTCAAATACTTAGAAGAAGTCGATCCTGAAAAAAGTTTATGGCAAGGCGAATGTTTTGTCTTTGATCAACGGGTGGCGATTAAGCATGGGTTAGAAGTGGGCGAATTTGACCAGTGTTATGCGTGTCGATATCCGCTATCTCAAGACGACATCAAAAGTGAAAAATATACCCCAGGCATTTCATGTCCCTATTGCTATAATACCCACACGCCAGAAAAATTAAAAAGCTTAACCGAGCGACAACGCCAAGTGATCTTAGCTAAATCTCGCGGACTGAATCATATTGGGCAAACAAACCCTGACTCTTTAAATAAAGAAATGAAAACACCATGAAGACACCTCAAAACATACAACCCTCCTTCAATGATGAGATATCAATCGCTGACATCATTCATTTCTTTAAGTCTCATAAAAAAATGATTTTGATTTTTGTCATCATAGGCACCCTATTAGGTGGTCTTTACGGAAATTTTACAGCACCGACTTACAAAGGTTCTGTTTTAATCTCCCCTGCTAAAATTGCAGGGACTTTTGTGGTCAATCCAAAAGTCACTCTGACCAAACTTGATATGAATAGCTACTATTCAAAAGAAACGTTTTTAAATTGCAACCCTGACTTCTATAAGGATAAGGATAAGGATAAGGATATCGATTACGATATATCTACCTTAGTGAAAGCTTCAGTCACAAAAGATGGTGACCTCATTCAACTTCTCATGCAAGACAAAAATAAAACAGTCATTAAAGATTGTTTAAATAGCATGGTTGATGATATTCGTATCAGCCAAAGCATCATTGCCGAGCCACTTATTCAATTAAAAAATAATGAGCTGATGCTTCTAGAAGAAAAATTAAAAAATGCTGAGGAATTTAAAGTTAAATTAAATGAGAAACAGATTAGAGAATTAAAAACAAATGGCGAGCGGTTCTCAGTCGATCTCCTTTATACGAATATGATTTTATTTAACAGTAAAGATATTAAAGAAACCATCACTGAAATTAATAAAGTTAAAACCGATCTTTCTTCAGAACAAACTAAACCCGCTAATAAGGCGCTCCCTATTAATATTGAAAAAAAATCGTTCCCCACACCGAAACTTGGAGCGCTGATGGGTCTCTTTTTGGGCTTATGTTTAGGGATTCTTATCGCATTAATAAAACAAATGAAGATTTAAATTTTTTTAATTTAAATCCATGTTGCTCAGTTCATTTAAAAATCTACAAAGAACTTACTATAAAGACCCGCTGAAATATTTAGAGCTCGTTTTTTTAAGCCTCATGCTTTTGAGTCTGCCTAGCTTAGAAGCCCCCAAAAATATTTTCCTGATTTTATTTCTAGCAACATCCCTCTACCGCCAATACACCAAAAAAAACAAAAGACCCCTGGAAACTTTGGGACTGGATTTTTTTAAGCTACATCGCGTCTGCCTTTTTAAGTGCCGCCTTCGCTGGCATCCCACACGGTGCTGAATGGGGAGGCTTTAGCAGTTTGTTAATCTGGACAGGCTTTGCCTGGCTTTTAAGTCGAACACAATATAATCAAAAAGAAATCACCTGGATCATCTGGGTGACTATCCTGGGAACGCTCCCACCCTTAGCCTGGGGCTTGATTGAATACATGGTGATCCACACCAAAGACACATTGCAACTTCACTCGGTGGGCCATGTGAACCACTCGGCAATTTATTTAGGCATTATCTTAGGTGCGGCTCTGAGTGTGACCCTAAGTACTTGGCGCCATGTCGGCCTCATTAAAAGAATGGGGCTCATTCTTTTGCCCATTATATTTTTTGTAAGCATCATTATAGGCCAGAGTCGCGGCGTCTTTGGTATCAGCCTCATTCGCCTATCTCTTATCATCTTGCTGATCCCTAATCCTAAGAAGATTAAGGCTATCGCCTTCGTGCTCTTCGCGATCGTCTTGGGCCTGATGCCGCTCATGAATGCTGCAATTATCCAAAAACAAATAGCCGTTCAAAATGCAAGCAACACTCTCTCGAACCGCGATCGCGTATGGAATGTATCGATCGAGGCTGCTCGTTTTTATCCCGTCTTTGGTGTCGGCAATGGGAACTGGAACCGCATCACCCTGGAAGACCTCAAGAAGTCGAGGGTGGAAAGAGATGTACCCTTTGACGAAAAAAATTATGATATTCAATATGGCCACAGCCACAGCCTCTACCTCAGCTCGCTCGTTGAGAGGGGTATTGTAGGCTTCATCGTGCTGATTGCCTTTATGGGGACCTGGCTCAGAACCTTAATTAAAAGCTACCATAAACTCAAAAGCTCAACCCAGGGTTCTTATGTGTGGGGTGCGTCACTTAGTGCCTGGATTGTGACCTGCGGTGTGGGTTTTGTGAATTCCACCTTCCACCACGAGCACGCGATACTTGCCCTACTTTTCCTAGGCTTGCATTTAGGCTTTAAAAATACTGCAAAATAAAAGTCATCTAAGGCAACCTTACTGACGAGCACCTTATATTCCTTCACCCAGGTACCCTGAAGAAAAGTTTGTGCTGTCCATAAATCCACACTGAAAATTACAGGAAGTATTTTTGCAATGCTAGAGGCGGTTTAGGCAATGACGGGAATATAGTCCAAACAGCTTTGGACTTAGAAGAAATAACCACCCAAGCTGTTAAAATAATTAGGATAAAGTAAATCCTTAAGCCATTATTTTTTACATACCAGACTTCAAGATTGCCCTTGTAAGGAGAAATGTGCTCTTTGTAAAAATGCTTAGCATCGTTATGCTGATGCAGCATTTCCTCTTCAGCACGAAATACAATAGAGCCTATTCCTGACAAACCTGGTTGCACGCTTGCAATAGCCTGCTGAACACTTGGTATATAACTGTCAAAATGGTCTTGCGTGAGAGGTCTAGGGCCAACAACACTCATATCTCCCAATAAAATATTAAGGAGTTGTGGCAACTCATTAATTTTTGTTTTTCGGAGAAAATTACCCAGAGGCAATATCCGTGGGTCGTTTTTTACGGTGATATTGCCTGTACAAAGGTTTGGGCTATTTTTAAGCATAGTAGCAAATTTTAGCAAGCCAAAAGGTTTGCCTTTTAACCCAACTCTGTTTTGCTTATAAAAAATTTCACCTTCACCAGAAAATCGTAAAAAAATAACAATTGGAATTACTAAGGGTGAAAGGATCAATAACGCCAAGGAAGAAAATACGACATCAAAAAAACGTTGCATTACTACATTCTTCCATCAAGATATTTACCTGTTTCCATATGCACAAAATCTGGAATCATAATGTTAAATAATGCGACAATTTTTGGCTTATCCCAAGTTGGTTGACGTCGAATAGCTTCAATTGTGTCAATAAAATATTTTAGCTTTGCATCATCAAAAATAGGTTCATTTTTTATCACGCCAACACTATTAAAGCGATTCATATCGAGCACCTCATTGGCGGTAAAAAACTCTTCAAAATCTTTCTCGCCAGTAGTGTCGCTAGAGAAAAAGTAACATGGCCACTGCTTTTTAGCAATTAAGTCGGGCGCGCGATCTCTCGCCTCATCTTCACTCTGACATTCATAAGCTTCAAAACCCAAGTCAGCTAAATAACGAACAGCAATGTCAGAAAATGTGGTTAAGTGTAAATCTTCACTCAATTTAGGAAAGAATATGTCTCGATTTTCACCCAACAAACACGACATGAGACACAATTCGCCAGACTCTTGGGGTGTTACAAAATAACGCCTAACATCATTAGGTGCTGCAATCGGCTGACGTTTAGTAAAACGCTGATTAAACCCATGTAACAAAGATCCATCAGAAAAAGCTACATTGGCGAATCTTGCTGTAGAAATTGGCATCTTAAGACTTGCACGCATCAAGAACATTTCCATAATGCATTTACTTGCCCCCATCATATTGACTGGGTTAGCAGCCTTATCGGTAGATACACAAAAATACTTAGTTGCTCCAAAAGCCTTAGCTGCTGCATGCGTACTAATAGTGTTTAAAATGTTCACTTCAATCAGACGCATGAGGGTAAATGGATCTTTCTCACTACGCACGTGCTTAAGCGCGGAGAGATTAAGCACGAAGTCGTAGCTACCACTCCATTGCATTAATGCCTCGAATTCAGGCTTGCCACAATCGATTGCAAATGTGCGAAAATCGCCTTTGATATAGCCTAACGTGCTGCGTATATCTCTAACCAATTCCACTACATTATTTTCACTGATATCAACTATATGTAATGCCTTTGGCTTGCGTTTAAAAATCTCTCGAGTTACTGCTTGACCAATTGAACCGGCACCCCCTATAACCAAAAAACGGCTAGATGAAACAAGTTTCGAAAGCGCTTCTTCATGTCGTGAGATGTCCGACATAAAAAGTGGTTGTTCGCGACCAATTAACCTAAGTATATTGCTCATAAATTTTATGCTCTAAATTCATTAATTAAGAAATACTCACCTATGACATCGAACTCTACTAGCATTATTTTGCAGCTCAAGTAGTTCTAGCAACCACCCTCTACATGAATAATAGTCTCTTAAGGTATTAGATATAGCCACGAAAGGTTTATCAAGGAAGGTTAACGGAATTTCAGGATTATCCCTAGTGATTACAAAGACACGAGATGAGTCATAAAGATTGCTAGCTAGAACATTTCTGTTTGTTGTAATTAACTTCTTTCCCATCATAAGGGTTTCAATCGTACGCATCGTCAAGCCTCGTTGGAGTGGGTGCTCTATGTCTAATACAGCACGAGAACTAAGAATAACTTTCGAAACTTTAGTTGCCGCCATGGGCTTTGTTGATAAAGTACCTTTAGGTGCTAGCATTAACGTCCAATCCAGGAATCGTCGGAGAAATAATATTAATGGGCTTTGAAAGTAACAAAATACAAAACTTCTCATCTGCTGCCCATAACGTCTGCGAAGTCTATGAATAACACGGTGACGGTCAGAATGTATTGTGCCAATAAAACACCAATCAAACTGCAACGACGCTTCAATACTTTTTCTAGAAAATATATTATTGCCAAATAGAGGTCTGTAGCTCCAGTTATAACGCTTTGCATCTACGCTGTCGAATGTCGCTACAGAGTCAAAAATAGTCAATATATTCCAAACACCTTTGACGTTTTCTGCGCCATCCCATAAATAAAGTCCCATGCTAGCCGAGGTTAACGTTTCTTTTATATCGAGCGCAATCTGCCTCGATAAGCCCGCACCCTTAATTACCAAAACATGGGTAATTGACTTAGAATCAAGTTTATATAATTTTTTGCGAAATGAATGCTCAGACCATTTTACCGTCAAGGCAGGGAACAACCGAAGGAAAACTTTGTACGCAGTCGAATTACTTGCAGACTGATTCCACCATGTCACGTCGTAACCCAAAGAATTTAGTGTTTCAGATATTTTAAGATGATATGAAAATGTAAGAGGAGAAATTAGTAAGACATGTCCAATTTTTTTACCATCTTTTTCAATTGGGTCAGAAGTTAATTGCATGACTAAAGTTAGTATTGTTTTACTGCTTTAGCGGGAACGCCAACGGCAAGCATACCAAGTCCGATATCATTTAGTACAACAGCATTTGCCCCAACTCTAGAGCCTGAGCCCAGCGTTAGCCCACCCAAAATTTTAGCCCCAGAACCAATAGTCACATTATCTCCGACAGAGGGCCGCGATGACTTACGGAAAGAAAAGTCGATCTCACGTGCACCCAATGTCACACCTTGAAAAATAGTGACATTCTCCCCAATAGACCATGCGCCTATCACAGTACCTTGCGTATGCGGCAAAAATAAACCCTTGCCAATAGGGCAACGCACAGCAATCTCTATACCAAACAAGAGAAAATTCAACAAAGACACCAACTTTGCAAGAAACCCCAACTTCAAACGATAGAAGAAATGCGCAAGCCTGCACAACAGCACAGGTAAGAACCTTGGGGACAACAAGCCAAGCCACAATCGCAAACCAGATACGTCGACCTCAGTTCCATGCAACAATATCTGCACTCTCCGAAGATCAGCTGCTAAATAAGTAAGAAGACTGAAGTCCTCTAACGCATCCATCTTCAATACATCCTTCATTGCGCTTTTATCCTGCCCATTAACCCGCGCGTTGCCAGTTCATTGACCGACTGCAAGTAGACTGTCTTATCCTCGGGAGTTTGCTCAGCGGCCCAGCCCAAAAAGCTAGCCAAACCTTGCTTGAAAGGCACGCAAGGCATAGAGCCCAAGACTTCCTCCAATTTCGATACATCGGCAATATTGTGACGAATATCCCCTATGCGAAAAGCACCCGTGACCTTGATGGTGCTGCTACTATCAAAATAATCTTTAATTTCTTTCGCCACAGTAATCACGCTAATAGCTTGACCTGACCCCACGTTCAAAGCACCTGTAAATTCACCTGAATAATTAATACTGCGGATCGTGGCCTCAACCACATCATCAATATAAACAAAGTCTCTCGACTCTAAGCCATCTTCATAAATATCTATCTGCTGATTTTGTCTTGCCAAATTTGAAAATACAGCAAGAATCCCTGTATATGGATTCTTCAACGATTGTCCAGGACCATAAACATTTTGGTACCGTAAAGCAAGTCCATTGATACCGCGTATACGAGCAAACAATAAGACGGATTGCTCCTGGACCTGCTTTGTTAATCCATAAATAGACATTGGCATAAAAGGTGCCGACTCTGGCGTTGGTATTAGGCTTACAAGCCCTCCACATATAGGACACATAGGTTCAAAAATCCCAATCGTCATGCATTTTCGATCACGCTGATCTGGAAACACTTCGCCATGTTGCCCACATTCATATGCGCCCTCACCATAAACAGCTCGGCTAGATGCCACAACTATAGACTGGAGTGAACGACCACAATCATCATTTTGCAACAAATCAAGCATACTTGCAGTAGCTTGTACGTTGACGCTGAAATAATGCTCAAGTTCATACATCGATTGTCCCGTTCCGGTTTCAGCAGCTAAATGCACAATGCTATTCATACCAGTTAAAGCTTTTTTCATAGCATCTCTATCGCGAACATCAGCCTTGATCAATTCAATCTGATTAAGTAGATCGGAGGGCAACGTGCTCGCACTATGAATCTGTGGACTAAAATTATCTAATACACGAACTTTGAGCCCTTGCTTAAGCAATGCTCTACATAGAGGTTGTCCAATAAAACCAGCGCCACCAGTAATTAAAATATTTTTAGGCAATACTATCATTTAAAATTCTTATAATTATTAGCTAAAGACAAACTCCAAGTCCTCAGCATACTTAATTTAATAAAGGGTTGATTTCTAACAAATTTTATAATGGATCTCTCAAATTTCTCTGATTTTTCTTTAGGTATTGCATAAACTTGACTGAAATTTTCAAGGGGAATCCTATCAGACATATTTAATTTAATTACATCAATTCCACCACCAAAAATTATAGCAGTCATTGCACCAAATTTACTTTGTGAAAGTGCTCCACCATTTTCGAGGAAATCGAAACGCGCACAATAAAAAATATAATTTTCAAAAAATTTAACACAGTCCAATGCAGCAGATAAAGACAGTGCTTCAAATCCAACAATTGGCCTTTGTGCATTGATTAAAGGTTGCATTGACTTAATAATTTTAGACTCAAAACCCTCAACGTCTATTTTTATATACGAACTCGCCAAAGAGAAATTTTTCATTTCACTTTCTAATGTAGAGGCCTTGACTTTATATGAGTGAACTTTATCTCGCTTAACACTCAAGGCTGTCCCGCCAAGAGTTGCCAAGCCAGAACTGTCGTGAGGAACGGTTAGAGTTACAATGCCAACAGACTTTGAGTCTACAATTGCACACTCCTTGATCACCACGTTTTCATTAGAAAAAAATATTTTTCGTAATAAATTTGCCAACCTAGGATTTGGCTCAAACAATAGAATGTTGTCATAGTCATTCAGGACTGACAAAGCTACATGGCCACAATTTGCACCAATATCAACAAAGTTAGTTACAAGTTTCGATGCAGCAATGGCACGATAAACTATTAAGTTTTCTGGCTCTCTTACGCAATCAGCCGCTAAGTATTTTTGCTCTAAATCTTTTAAATCTAAATCAACGAGCTGATTATTGATTTTGCACTGAAGACTAGAAGCACTCTTCCAATGTGAAACAAATCTCAACTTTGCTCTTACCCATAAATAACCAAGCAAACCATGAATTTTAACAGTAGTAATTCTTTGATACATATGGCATTCCAAAAAAAATTAAATAAAAGATGCATACATGATATATCAGCAACACTGTAACGCCTTCAAAAAGAGCTATTGACATAGTTACGAAGATCCTACTGCAAAGTGACGCCTATGTTTCTCATTGTTTTTGCAATGATCCAACAAAACCTCTTTTGGCGACACAATAAAACTCTTAATGAAATCTCAACTGGTAATTCAAATACACTAGATTGATCAAGCTTAATCCATGCATCTGACTTATAAATAACATTTAAACAGTTTAAAAAATCAACATAACGATTAAGGTTTAATGCGCCCAAAATAACTAAGTAAAACAATAATTTCGCTGAATGCGTTTTATAATGAACTTGTAAAGATTCATATATACCCTCGTTGCAAAGCAAAATTTTTTCTGCATTTAGCACATCTATTGAAGCTGAGAAATGTTTGATTGATATATTGTTTGAAAAACTGGAGGAGTTGCATGATGTATGAAAATAAAATACCCCGGGAACAAGTTTAATAAATTTTGCATATAATGATACTGTCATTACAAACATCGCATCTTCATTAATTCTGTTTACAGGAAAACGGATTGTATGTTTATCAATTGTACTTTTTCTATATATTTTATTCCAGGCTACACTTTTAATTTCACCTTTCGCTAAGTAATTGGCCAGAATATCAAAACCTTTTATTTCTTTATAGGTATAACTAAATCCGCTTATAGTTTTTTTTCCACTAGAAAAAAATTTTGCACCATAACATACAAAATCTGCATCTGAATTTTTAATATATTCAATAACATTTTCACAGCAACTATCTAACAAATAATCATCAGCATCAAGAAACATCACGAAGTCTCCAGAAGCAATATCTAAACCGACGTTTCTGGCTATTCCTGGACCTTCGTTTATTTTATTAATAACAGTAATATTGTTATATAAGTTCTTATAATCTAATAATAGATTAAGCGTATCATCGGATGATCCATCATTCACTAAAATCAATTCTAAATTAGAATAGGTTTGACTTATAACTGAATTTATACATACATCTATGAATTTCTCAGCATTGAATACTGGAACTATTATAGATATTTTATAATTACTAACCATAAGTAGCATCGAGTCTTTGTTAACTAACAAGGATAATCATCCTAAACAATAATCCATCATTTGCAGATAGAAATCTTTACATAGTTTTCATAATTACATATTTAAGAAAAATTAATTCAAGAAATCCTGGTTTTTCCTAGTTAAATTTAAAATGCTTTCCAATAAGCATGTTAAATTTTTTGCGAACAAGTTGCTCCTCAAACTTCAATGAATCTGATCTCGCAGCACTTCCAAATTTTTTTCTCAAGGCCTCATCTTTAAGAAAGGTTTCGAGTCGATTCAAAAACATTTCCTCATCTCCAGCATTAGCCAAAAAACCAGAATGACCATCCGAAATAATATCTCTAGGTCCACTGGGACAATTAAAAGCGACACATGGTAAACCGCAAGCCATAGCTTCAAGGAGAACTAGCCCAAATCCTTCTACACGAGAAGTTAAAACAAAAAATGAAGCAGAAACATACTCACTTTCAATATCTTTTGTAGGGTCGCAAATAATTACACTGTCAGAAAGACCCATACTTTCGATCTGATTTACTATATCAGAGTAATTTTCTCCAGATCCAATAATTTTTAAAATCCAACCATCCTTATATTTAGCTTTCGCCCAAATATTGATAAGCACGCTATGCTGCTTATCATCGGTTAATCTCCCAACATTTAAAACTATTTTTTGCTGGTTAGTGGAAAAACTACTAGGCATAAAAGATAATGGATTTGGCAAATATTGATTTTTAATGCCCATCTCTTTATACAGATTACTGTCACCTTTTGTTGGCACGCAAAGCAATCCTACTTTCTTATACAGTAATTTAATTATAAATTTATAGGCTCTGTTATATCCTGAGTAAGAAGCATGTTCAGTAACAATAACATCAGACAGTGAACATTGAGCTCTCAACAACTTTGCAAGAAAGAGTTCTAATAAATTGAGAGGTGTTGCTATGTATATGGCTGCTGGATTTATCTCTTTCAACTTACCTTTTAGCAACCAAACAGTACTGAATAAATGGGCCAAAATAAATAAAATTCTACATAATCTAGATTTAAGATTAAGTTTGTAATGCAAACCCAGGTTGTGAAGAAGAACATCTGCAGGTAACTCGTAAAAACACTGGCTTGGCTCTTTGGTCAATACTGTAACTTGATTGGACAAAGCCATAAAATTTATATGTTTAGATATTACCCGTTCAAGCCCTCCAGCCGGATTCATTGAATTTGTATAGACCATTATTTTCATTAGCAATTAAATCATCAAAATTGCATTATATTAGACAGTATAGAATGGTACTGGTAAGTATCTCGGCTCATATAATCAAATAATTTAATAGCAGTTACAGCAAAGTAGGCAATTAATATCCAAATCCTACCCTCAAAACGAGGTATGTAATAAACTAAATTTCCAATAATCAATATTTCAAATATGCTGAAATATAGCGACAATCTTGTTCCAATATCCGGCGATAATAAATAAAGAAATAGAAAAATTAAAAAGCCTATTATGTAAATATTAAAGAAATAATGGGTTAAGTTGTCTCTTGGTAAATGCCGACGATATAAGATATAAAAAAATATTACTATCGAACGCTTTACTTCACCAATATAAAAATCCGTTTTAATATTTACTGATTTAACGTGTGACTCAAGATAATAAGAAATATTTTTAAAAAATGAATCTTGAAAAAATTTAATATAAAACTCAATTGGTAAATTACTAATAAAAATTATTACGCATAGTGCCAAATAAAATTTAATTGATTTAAATATGGAATTAAAATTAAACGCTTCTCTTGGAATAAAATATATTATCAAAGCAATTACGGCTGATTTATGAAAAGTTGAGGCTAATAGAACTACAAGTAAATATTTTAAAAGTCTCTTTTTTAATGCGTAATTAAAACCAATACAGATTACAGATAGGGCAATAGCCTGTCGTAAACCACTTAAATAAAGATAAAAAAATATGTCATAGAAAAATATAAGCAATCCAATCTGTTTGAATTTAGCATTCAAATATATAAATTTATATGTAAAAAATAAGGCTACTGAATTAATAAGTAGTAAGAAAAGATTATAAGGAAGTCCTAAATCACTGCAGAAGTCATTTATTAGTCTATAGCCAATTTCTGTGGCTTCAGATAAATCTCTATCATTATAAAATCTGAGGTAGGAATACCAATCGTCTCCCACTTCAAAACGAAGGCTAGCAGTGAGAAGTAATGCTATAAAAACAAAGACTAAAGCGAGTTTTCTTTCAAAAACTCTATGGGTTTTAGATGTAATTTCATCAAAACTTAGAATGCCTATCAATGATGCTATGCAAAGATATAACACTTACAGAAACTCTTTTACAGCCAACATAATGTTATAAATATAATGGTTAAAAATATATTATTCTCGTATATAAGGAATAGCTAAATTAAAGGCTTTCTAATAATTCCTAATTTATCATGAATCAATTCTTGAATGAGTCCATTTTCGTCACAGAATTCTCTGTATGCAAGGCCTGCCCCATCATAAATAGATTCCGCTGGAGAGCAATCATCTACAATAATCACACCGCCTGGGACTAATATTTCGTAGATGGTAGGAAGGACTTTCTTAGTTGGTTTATATAAATCAACATCAAGCAAAACAAATGCGAGTGGTGAAATAACTTTATAATCAAAGTCACCTGCATCTGCTTGAAAAACTTTAGCATCACCTATTCCGTTTGCTAATAAAGTCTTTTGATACCATTTCATACTATTAGAACGATAATATTTATAATTATCGGACTTGTTTCTTACTTTTTGCTCAAATAAAATATCTTGTTTAGTAAATCCATAAAATGTATCTATTGCATAGAATGGTCGAAGAATCTTAAATTCTTGCATATATCGATTAATAATTACTGAGGTCGCGCCTCCTCCAACACCCACCTCCAAAACTGCGCCTGACTGTTCAATTGTCCGGATTGTTTTAGTTATAAAATCTAGCTGAGGAATATTCATATCAAACTTCATAATTGGCAAAAAATACCGCCAAAGAGGAGTTGCAAAGAAGAAAGTTTTTACAAAACGCAAGGCAAATATACGCATTAAATTTTCATCCATTTCATTTATTCAATTGAACCCCTCGATCCAGGTATGAATGCATCAAGTTCAAGAGGGTGCTAATCAACCTTTAGCTCACCAATGCTATCCTAACCTTAAATTTCTGTCTGATATTTATATCCCCAGCGCTTACAACAATTCAACTCAATATCTTGATACAAAAAAGTGCATCAACGACTAGTTTGACCGTAAGCCATTATATATCCTTTGCCTTTTTACGGAAAACCCGCTAAATTTACAGCGAACTAAAATCCTCAATTCGCTATCCAAAAATCTTAGTTAATTTTTTCCTGAGTGAGAAAAGAAAACCCTTTAGTATTAGGATGTAGTGGTAAGTAACATAATATCTAGGCAAAGATTTTAATCTCAAATTTATAATATCTAGTCTTTCCATATGGGAAATGACATAGCTTTTTCTGCTCCTACCTCCCTCCAAGTAATTGCAAATTGTCAAATTGATTTTTTTTATTAATTTACCAGCTAAAAAAAGTTGAAGTAGCTTGTCATAATCTGCACAAATTTGATACATCGCGTCATACCCTTTAAAATTGACAAATAGTTTAGTTTTATATATTAGCGCTTGATGACATATGTTGCTTTTTATCAAAAAATTGATGTCTATAATTTCCTGCATGTTATGAAATGAAGCCAATCCAGTTTGAGGGTCGATAATATTAATATTTCCATACAAAACATCTGTCGAACTACTTAGCGAATCTAATTTTAAATTTTCTAGGGTTTTAACAGAAAACAATGAGTCCCCCGCATTTATGAAATAAATCCAATCGCCTTTTGCACGCGCAATACCTTTATTCATAGCATCATAGATACCTTTATCTGGTGCACTCACCCAATAATCAATCTTATTACCGTATTTTTTTATTACATCCAAGGTTCCATCTGTTGAACCGCCATCAATAATGATGTACTCAATATTCTGATACGTTTGTTTTATAACGCTTTGAATAGTTTTTTCTATAAAGTCACAACCATTAAAGACCGCGGTCACTACTGTGATAGTTGGTTTATTTTTTTGCTGTGTCATTAGTTTGGCTTATTACGATTAAATAAGATTAATATCAATTTAAAAGAATAAACTCGGCCAATCTGAAATCCCATTCAGTGTCTATATCTAAAGATTCTTTTGGTGATTCAATTAACAAGGGGATTGTCTTTGCTGGCACAAAAGAACGACATGCTCGTAATTCTTTAGGGGATATCAAATAAAAACTGCCATTCACTAAGTATGCTGATGGCAGATCTTGCGAACGGGTATTTAAGCCGTGTTCTTGAATATATGGTAATAAGTAATCGCCATTCATCTTTAGCGACCACATCGGATGAGCATCAGTTGGCGACACACCAAGAACTGGTTGATACTCATGCTCGCTAAATAATTTTATACCACGTCGCAGATTTGCTTGAGTTCTAAATGGTGAAGTTGGTTGCAATAAAAGTATGCCATCAACCGGCCCTTTTTCAGCTTCATACCAATCAAGCGCATGAAGAGCTACATCCACGGGACTTGCGATATCAGTTGCTAATTCTGCTGGCCGAAGCCAAGGCACGTAAGCACCTGCCGCCTTACAAACTTCTGCAATAGCAGGATCGTCAGTTGAGACGAGAATATCGGAAATTTCAGAAGTATTTTTCGCTACATCAATCGACCAGCAAATTAATGGCTTACCGCCTAACTGGCGGATATTTTTACCAGGCAGACGTTTCGAGCCCCCTCGCGCGATAATTAAAGCTAATATTCTCATCGCAATATAAACCTGCGTAAAACTTTTAAACCTACTTCGCCACTTTTCTCAGGGTGAAACTGACAGCCGACGATATTGTCTCGACCTATCGTTGCAGCAATTTTATGGCCTCCATACAAGCAATCAGCTATGCGATGGTCTTTGTTAGTGGGGACCGCCATAAATGAATGTACGAAATAGGTAGCTTCACCTGGGCGGTTATCTTCTAGCAAAGTATTTTTCCAGCTCGCTGTTGCATTGGACAGCTGCAATCCACTCCAACCTATATGGGGAATTTTTTGTGACTCTCCTGATAGTGTTCGATTAGGCACAGCAATCACGCGACCAGGAATCAAGCCCAAGCCAGCCGTAACCCCAAACTCACCACTTTCTTCAAGTAAAAGCTGCATGCCTAGGCAAATGCCTAATAAATGTATTTTACGCTGTGCAAGTTCACGGATAACTGCCACCAAACCTAAATTTTCCAAAGCTTGCATTGCGTTAGCAAAAGCTCCGACCCCAGGCAATACAACCCGATTTGCGGCGAGAATTTTTTCGGGGTTAGCCGTTAAAATCACTTTTGCACCGCAGTGCTCCAATCCGCGCTGAACACTTAATAAATTACCCACGCCGTAATCTATCACGGTAATTTCATGCGCACTCATAGTGCCTCACTCCTAACCCTGCATTTTCTGCTGCCGCTCGAATGTCACCTATCTTTGCACGTTTGTAATGCAGAATATCAGCCATAGCCACGGCATCAGCACCACCTTCGTTAACAACTGCTAACAAATCATCAGGCTTACCCATGCCACCGCTGGCAATAACTGGAACAGCAACTTCTGTTGATACGGCTTTAACCATAGCAACATCAAAGCCTTTGCGTGTGCCTTCCTTGTCTACTGAAGTGAGTAATATTTCACCGGCGCCCATCGCCACGCCGCGTTTTACCCAATCAACAACATCCAAGCTAGTGCGTTCGCGGCCATTATCGGTATAAACCTCCCAACGATCTGGACCTACTTGCTTAGCCTCGATAGATAGCACCATACACTGACTGCCAAAGCGTCGTGCAATGTCGGTAATTAGCTGAGGGTTAGAAACAGCTGCGGTATTAACCGCCACCTTGTCAGCACCTGCCCGTAAAATCTCAGTAGCATCATCAATCGAACGGATGCCACCACCAACCGTCATCGGCACAAATATATCTTTTACCGCTGCCTTCACAATATCGCCTAAATGATTACGCCCATAAAGACTAGCCACGCAATCCATATATATAAGCTCATCAGCGCCCTGCAGGTAATAACGCAAAGCATGCTCGTTAGGCGAACCTATGACGCGTAAGCCTTCTAAATGTATGCCTTTGATTAAATTTGGCCCCTTAATATCAAGGCGGGCAATAAGACGAATATTTCTCATGAATCACTACGTATTACTTTAAACTCCAAACGGCATGACGCAATTTCCATAACCCGTTTTCGTTATACCAAAGATGAGGTGAGCGGAACTGGTCTGTAAGTAAACGGAAATACTCTCTGTCCATTATTGGGTTTTCAAACATTTTACTTGCTTCAGGAAACTCTTTCTCCGTTAAGCTTAAATAAGAAAACATTTCTTCAATAAAACGCTCTGGATACTCATGGTCAAAGCGCTTAACCAGGGCCACGCCCTCCTCCTTATTAATATCTCCTGAACGTATTTCTTGCGCTGCATCGTAACTAGCACGACCAAGACCGAACTTAATGCCAGTGGTTAAATAATGCAAATCATCAATTCGATCATCAATGCTGTTATATTTTGAATAAGTGCCTGGTGTGCGCTCTGGTGAAGCTTGAAAGCCGCCATGCTCAACTGAATAATAATAGCAAGATTGAGGATGCCATTTTAAATAATGGCCAAGATAATGTACTTCGATATTTTTTTCGGCAATTTGATTTGGATTAGCAGGTAAATATGGTTGCAAATCATTTTGGTCAACGCCAAACTGCGCTTTCAAATCAGCAATGGATACACCCCCAAGATGAATTTTAGACTGGTCATTCGAAGTAAAGTAAGACCAATCACGTTTTGCACTCTCAGTGCCACCGATAGGGTTACCGTATTCAGCTTCATTTTCCCCATAAAAAACTAGAGGTATATTAAACAACAATGCCATTTTAGGGGCTAGTGCTTTTTGCCCAAAAATAAATGCCTGAAATGGGTGAAATAATAATTCTGTCGATAGCCTAGTCAATAATCGATGTAAACGTCCATTTGGGGTCATTAAAAAATTATCGTGCCCTGCATGTATCCAAGATTGAAAATTTTTCCAACCCCATTCCGTATATACATGGGGTGCCCAAGTTACAGTCAAGGGATGCATACCATATTTTGTTTTTAATATATGTGATGCGTAAAAACTATCTTTGCCACCCGATCCCGGCACAATACAATCATAAGACCCATCGTCTTTACGATACTTATCACAAAGTTCGCGAAGCTGCTTGTCGCGATCTTCCCAATCAATAGCATGGCGTTTTCGCTCTGCAAAGTTACAAGCATCGCATACACCGTGCTCATCAAAATGAATCGTGGCTTTTTTACTATCTTTTGTATGTTTGTACTCAACTGCCGAGTTTGGGCGCTGATTAGATATTACGCACTTCTTGCAGTAAGCAACCGTTTTAGGTAACCCATAATGAGCCTCTGGGTTTGGGTTGTCTTTTGCAAAAGCTCGTAAATCAACATCCTGAGGGTATTTAATTTTTTCCATCTTTGCGTCCATATAGATTGTTAAATTTGACTTTCAATATTTGCTCGTTTTAAATCATCTGGTCGCCCAACGTCCAACCAAGGCTCATGCATTGGATAAGCTACCGTGCGCTTTTTATTGGCCTGTAAGCGTTCGAATAAAGTTGGCATATCGCAGTGCGCGTTAGCAGTTAAAACACTTAGTGCTGATGGGTCTAGAGCATATACGCCTGCATTAATATGGCTACGAGCTATGGGCTTTTCTTCAAAACCAACAATTTCAACACCTTGAGTTTGCACTACACCGTAGGGGTGTTGCCATTCATGCACGCGCACCGCCATCGTGGCGGCGGCAGCATGGCGGGAATGAAAATCAAGTAATTCACCATAATGGATATCGGTAATCACATCGCCATTAGTCACTACAAATGGCGCATCTGGTATTGGCTTAAGTAATCCCAATGCTCCCGCAGTGCCCAAAGAGGACTCTTCACGCAGGTAGTCTATCTGCACACCTAAGCGCTCACCATTGCCAAAATGCGCTTCTATCATGTGACCAAGGTAATGAATGGCGATTATAAAATAGTTAAAACCCTCTAGCTTGGCGCGCTCAATAATGTGCTCTAGCATAGGTTTTCCTGCTACGGGCAATAAAGGTTTTGGGCAGTTTATAGTATGGGGAAGTAACCTTGTGCCCAAACCTCCCGCCATAATCACCATAATATTTGGGCGCATTGGTGGCGTGGTCATTTCATCCCACAAGTACAACCCTAAAATATGATGTTGCTCATCCACCACAGGGATCTGCTGAATTTTATTGGCGACCATTAACTGCATCACCATCTCACGACTCATCTCGGGCGGCACTACCAAGGCATTGCGATGAATAACACTGGTCAATGGGCTATTCATATCTAACCCCTTGAGTAAGCCGCGTCGGATATCGCCATCAGAAATTGTGCCTTCCAGAACGCCGGTTTCATTGGTTACCAAAACAATCTTGATGGCCACTAAATCAAGGTTACGGATGGCTTGAGCAATGGTGGCGCTAGCTGGCAATATTGCTTGATGCCAAATTTGTTCAGAGGGGTTCAATTATTTAATTCTGCTATTACTGTTAATGGGTAAATCATAAAAAGTTTTTTTAACGATGCCGTCTAATGGATGGTGCTTAAGTATATTGACCACTTTTTCACTGGCAGCGCCTTCACCATAAGGATTTATAACATTAGTCAAGCTCGATTGAAAGGCAGCAGAATTAAGTTTCATTAAAGCACTAGAGATGCTCTCTCGCGTTGGTTCACAGTTAATAATACTCTCGGCTTGCAAGCGCCCGCGTTGGCGGTCACCAATATTAATGGTACCTTTTTTAAAGCTAGGCACTTCTGCTAAGCCGCTGGATGAATTACCTACCACTCCATCCACGTGCGAAATACATGAGAGATAACGCAGTTGACCTAACGAATCATAGGCTCGGGCATTGGTGTGTTGTGCAACAAAATTCCGTACCATTTTATTAAGCAAACGACCACCGGTATCGGCATTAGGGAGAGTGAATATTAGTTGAGTATCTTTAAGTGTCGCTAGAGAAGCCAGTAACTCTTCCATTTGCTTTTCAGCTGTAGCTTCTTCTAACGTTGCTGGGTGAAAGGTAATTAACAGGCTTTTATGGCCTAGTTGAAAATCAAGTGAGGCCTCTAATGCAGCTTTATTTAAAAGCTGCAAGCGCTTGATATTATCAATACCGAGACCGCCTACCAAAAAGACTCGATCAGGATGTTCCCCTAATTGAATGACACGCTGGCGATACACTTCAGCCGCTACAAAATGCAGGTGCGACATTTTAGTGATTGAATGTCGAAGCGCCTCATCAAAAGCACCTTCGGTAGTTTCACCGCCATGTAAATGCGCCACTGGTATGCGTGCCACCAGTGCTGCAGATACCGCAGCAAATATCTCAAATCGATCACCCAAAACCACAATCAAATCCGGCTGCAATGCATCTAATGCATCAGCAAAACCAATCATGCCTAAACCCATAGATTTAGCTATACCGACTGATGTATCAGAACTAGTGAGCATTTCAACCTTATGATCGATCTTAAAGCCGTCTTGTTCAATAACTTGATAGGTGAGGTCAAATTCTGGCGACAAGTGCATACCAGTGGCAATAATTTGTAGCGTGAGTTCAGAATCGTCTTTTATACCGCGCATAACCCAGCTTAGCAGGCCATATTCCGCGCGAGTACCAGTGATAATGCAAATTTTACGCTTCATAGCTCTATCAAGTCATCAGCTAAAAAATTACGAGTCGCTTTATGTCCAATAATTTCATCCCATCGCATTGGGCTGATACCATTACCAGGACGCTTAACGATAAGGTTATTGTCAGAGAAAGCCTCTCCCTTTTGAATAGACCGTGAAGCTAATATACTTTTTCTAGCAATGGGAATATTCTTTAGTTCACTCATGCTAGGCATCTTGATACCATCTCCCAGCGCATTCTCTATATAACGAATCGCCTGCACCATCGCTCTAAGCTCATCAGGCTCTAAGCTTGCTTTATGATCAGGCCCTTCCATAGAGCGATCAAGCGTGAAGTGCTTTTCTATAACACACGCCCCCATCGCAACCGCCGCTATCGGCACCTCGATCCCTTGTGTATGGTCTGAGTACCCAACTTTTACATCAAAGACGTTCTTAATTGTTTGCATAGCGCGCAAGTTAACTTCGTCTATAGGGCAAGGATATTCAGTTGTAGCGTGCAGTACTGTAATTTTTACTTTTGATGTCCCCGCCTTAATTAACACTTCCAAAGCATCCCGGACCTCATTAAGATTGGACATGCCTGTCGAAAGAATCACCTCTTTATCCAGTCTACCAATATGGCGCAAATAAGGCAGATTAGTAATTTCACCACTAGGTATTTTAAATATTGGCATTTCAAATGAAATTAGCAAATCTATGCTGTTATGATCAAACGGTGTCGACAAGAACATGATTCCCTTGTCTTTACAATAATTAATAAGCGCTCGATGTGCATTTTGATCTAGCTCAAGCTTTTTGATCATTTCATATTGCGTCTCATCAACTAAAGTGGCCTGCTTTTGATAATCAGCTTTTTGCGCACGCTTACTCAACAGCTTATCGGCTTTAAATGTTTGAAACTTAACAGCATCTACCCCTGCCTCAACAGCAGAGTCAATCAGTTTTTTTGCCAATTCAAGAGAACCGTTATGATTAACGCCCGCCTCTGCAATAATAAAAACTTTACTCATTGGCGTAACCCATAAATAGTGATCCTGCCTTAATGAAATCTTTCTCATTAGTCTTAATCGACTCTTTAGTAGTAGCATTACTTCCCACAAAACTGCCCTGCTTGATTATTGCGCCACCATTAATAATGGCACCTGTTGATATATGGCAATTATTTTCTATGACTGCATCATGCTCAATGAGTGACTTAGTATTGATGATGCAATTATCACCCACTATGACCCCCGCATTAATTAATACATCATGCATAATAATTGTCCCGTTACCTATCGTGGCGTGCTTTGAAACATAAGCCCTAGGTGAAATAATTGCTGGCAACTTAAATCCTAGAGATTTAGCATAGTCCAATAGTCGAATACGAATTGCAGGCGTTTTTATTTGCCCGATAGTAATAAGTGCATAATCATAATTTAACTTAAGTTTTGCTAAATCGTCATCATTACCAAGTAAAGGGTATCCAAGCAACTCGCATATAGATCTATTGGTATCAACAATACCGGCAATAAGAAATTTATTCTCTTGCTCAATGACATCAATACAAGATTTACAATGTCCGCCACCACCTATAAGAATTAAACTGGGTTTAGTCATGACGTAAGCACAGCCAACCCTGAGCTACTAGGAATATTAATCAAACGCGACGTTAGTGACTGTGCCATGGTCAAATCCATCCGTGGGCAAGCTTTAAAGGGTGCTAGCTCATGCATTAATATCCAAGCGGGCCGCGTCATAAAACCTGCATCGTTGGTGGCTTTTAATACAGTATCACGTTGGTCTGCATTCTCGGCATCCAGCAACAGCGTTTGCAACCAATAATTACTTTGGCAGTTTGCGGGTTCGGTGATCAACTTGACACCTGAGACTTGCGCAAAAACAGTTTTGTATCGCATAAATAGTTCTCTTTTAGCGGCTAGCTTTTCTGGTAATTGCTCCAACTGAGCGCAACCTAAAGCAGCATTCAGATTAGGTAGGCGGTAGTTATAACCAATTTCATCGTGCCTAAATTCCCATATATGCGGTAATTTGGCTGTAGTGGTTAGGTGTTTAGCATGACGTGCCAGTGCATTATCATTCGTTAAAATAGCGCCACCACCACCAGTGGTAATGGTTTTATTGCCATTAAAACTTAGCGTGCCCAGCAGGCCAAAAGTGCCTGTATGTTGGTTATGGTAATAACTTCCTAAAGATTCAGCCGCGTCTTCTACCAACGTAATATTGAAGTCTTGCGCAATCGCCAGCAAGCCCTCTAGATTAACCGGATGACCAAAGGTGTGCATAGGCAAAAGCGCACGAATCACCTGGCCAGTGGCGCGGTTAACACACTGGCTATTGCGTTGCTCAGTATGGCTCAGCAAATAGTCGCGCAGTTTTACCGCATCCGCACCTAACGTGTCAGTATCACTGTCCACAAAATGCGGCGTAGCATTACAATAGGTAATGGCATTAGTGGTAGCAATAAAAGTAAATGCAGGCACCAACACTTCATCACCCGCCTGAACGCCTGCAAGCTTTAAGGCTATATGCAAAGCCGATGTACCATTAACTACTGCTACGGCATATTTTGCGCCTGTAAACCTAGCTAAGTCAATCTCAAAGCGATCAACAAATTTACCCACTGACGACACAAAAGTGGAATCCAAACACTCTTTAAGGTATAACCACTCGTTACCAGTAAAGCTGGGTTCGTGCAACGCAACTGGCCCCGCACCAACTGCAGCTCGAATAGCGGTAATAATTTGGTTAGTAAGTTGGGTCATATATTGTAAATATCAGCCTTATAGTCTCGCAGATTATTCTCCTGGGCGAACCATGCTGCCACTTCAGTTAGTCCATGCTTAAAGCCATCTGTGCCAGCGATTAGGATTTTTTTAAATTTCATTATTAATTTAGCTAAAAAAGAAAGGCGAATGTGGAATCAATATAAATAGTTTTTAAATCTATTATCTAAATAATAGGGGTCGAATTATCATTAAAATCAATTACTATCATATTATGTAAAATATTAAACAACTGTTCCATGGATTCAGGAAAACAAAATTTTTCTGCACCGGGCAATGTTTTGATAAAGTTTACAGCAATAAATCTATCTGACTCACTTAGTCCATCTATTAAATTAATTATAGAAATACTCCTACCCTCGAACAGACACAAACTATTTGAAGTTACGCCAATCGCCAAAGAATAAACGTCATCAATACTCTCCACTGCAATTTCTGGGTCAAGAACAGTCACACGTGGGTAATTAAACCCCAATCGAAACTCAATATTAGGGTGGTCTTTTACGTAACAATCAAAACCATTTTCAATAGCATACTCAGCAATTATCCGCAAAATAGATAATACTTTGGACGTATCAAAAAGTGACGCACCACATAAAAAAATTATCTTTTTTTTACCGGTCAATATTGGCGGTAACCTATTTACCTGAGACCGAAATCTTGACTCTTGAATATCATGCACTTTAATACTTAGTGGATATCGCTTTAGTGTTAAAAAATAATCATTTCTAAAAGTTAATGAATTACCTAGAGGTGGCGCCTCATAAACATCAAACCATCTCCAAAGAAATGTTACCTGCAAAAAATATTTTATCTTTCCCTTTGGAAATAAGTCAAATACAGAAAGCTTAGCTGTATTAATCATTTCAACAATTGGAAAATAATGGCCATTCGGCTTTATTATTTTGATAAATATATCCAAAAACGGGCAGCAACATTCATGAAAAAAAATAATCTCTCGTTTTAAAAGGCGAGATTTAATTAGACATGAAACCAAGTAAATAGCATGCTTAACAATAGATTTGGGAGCTACTTGAATATGAACGTTCATGTAATCATCTGCGATGGAAGAATAAGCTGGGTAAAGATTTTTGCCCATTAACACTAAATCTATTGCCGTATTTTTATTTGCCATATTGTATACAAATGCAAACGGCATGGTTGAAGCAACAAAAACTGTTGTTCTTTTTCCATAATCTATTTCAGATACCTCCATTCACGCCCTTTAAATTAAGGCTAACCATTAATGGTCCTTTGGACGATTGAAAAGATTTGTTTGACCAGTCTCCTAAGTCTGCGCCAAAGTCATCCAATGTGTTCCATGCCTCAACATTTATATAACCACATGAATTGAGCAGGTTCATTAAACTAGAATGGTTATAAATAGATTTATGGAAATTAAATTCATAGTCCTGCCCGCCCATTACTGCAAGCTTAATTAAATCAAGGTTATTGTTACTATCTTGATAAACTGCAACCAATTGGTCAAAAGAAGGGACAGAAACTCGAATTACCCCTCCCACGCACAATTTTCTTTTAAAGTGTCGCAAAAGTGATTCGGCTTCTGCAAAAGAGAAATGCTCAAGCACATGACAAATATAAATTTCAGAAATTGATCCATCTGAAAATTCTGCGAGATCAAAACCTTTAGCAACTAAGTGCGTATGATCATATGATCGAGCATCAACATTAATCCAACCCTGGATATTAATCGGACCTGCGCCTAAATGAATTTTTAGACCAGAATCATTTTTTTTGACATAAATGGGATAGGGTTTATCTAGGTAAAGTGAAGACCGTCTTAAATAGTGATAATAATTTCTACAAATCGATAGCGTATATCTAAGTTTTTTTTTAATACTTTTTAACATTTTTAACTCACAATTTGCCAAAATAAATAACGTTATTGAATGAAATGAAATATATTTAAATCAATACTGTAAACATAATTTTTGGAATAATAATTCCTATTTAGATAGTCTTGATCCAATAACTTTTGCTGGAATCCCAGCTATTATAGAATAGTCTTCAAAACTTTTAGTAACCACGGCATTAGCACCTACAACTATGCCTTTACCTAAGGTAACACCGGGCATAATCACGACGTTCATTCCTAGCCAACAATCACTACCGATATTTACTTGCTGTACTTGAATTTTATTCAATTGAATCCTAAGTGCCTCATCATTTTCTCGAATTGTACCCTCACCATAAATTTGATGTGTACTGCTTAAAACCGTAACATTTTTTGCGAAAAGGCAACCATCACCAATTGAAACTGCGCCTGAAATAAGACAGTCAGAAAAGAACGAAGTAGAGTCACCAATTTTTATAATCTCACCTGAACTGCTTACTATAGTTCTTGGCCCAATTGAAACTTTATTACCAATTTGTATAGATCCATTTCCTTCCACATTAATTTCAGCTGTCGGAGCTATCGAAATAAAATTACCAAAAAAAATACTGCTTTTATAGCATGAGATGCTTCCATAAATACTGGCGTTTTTACCAAGCGAGCTTCTCTGGATAGATAAAAAATCAATTCTTAGCTTTCCTCTAAACGTTTGGTATGACAACCTAAACCACGTTGAGGAAAAGGCAATCTTAATTTTTCTTATAAATTTTTTGACTAATTTAGTAATCATACATTTACGTAATCAATGTTAATTAGTAGCTGAGTCTGAGTGTCTAGTATCATTTTTAGTATATCAATTTAAAGAGTCATTCTTACTGGAGATGTATTTTATTAGTTGAATAAAATTACTTTCATATACAGAACGTGAACAAACATTCAGCTCCAGGCCTATCCCAGGATTCTCAATAGATCCAGAAAACATAGTTATAAGATACTTTTGTATAGCAACCTCTGAATCTTTAACTGAAAGAGCAAGCGCCTTAATATCTTTTACAGTTGATTGCAATGGCAATTTACTAATGTGAAATGTAAGTGGCATGTAAATGCCGTAAAAAGGATAGCCATATATAATGGTTGGAATACCTAAAACACTATTTTCCGCCGCAACACGTCCAGTTTTAGTTGCAAATAAACAACCTCGTTCTCGAATTTTAGAAATATGTATAGAAGGGGGCACAATAGCTATACCTAAGCTTTCCAACTGATAGTAAAAATGAATATTCTTATGCAGCCCCTGCATATGTATATGCCCAAACTCTGAAAAAATCCCAATAGCTGGATGCTCACGATAATATATTTTTGAGTTTGGGAATCTATTCTTGAGGTCAAGAAGCACATCAACTTCATCTGGGTAATAGAGCGAGTCAGGGCAGCTAGTTGCCTCAGGCAGCATATGCCCGACATAGACAATATCATCAGGTGTTATTTTGCTGACTTGGAATTCTCCTTGTGATGTAAGCATCTTTTGATATTCTTTGTGCGCATTGAAAATAGAAATTACTTCAGAAAGCTTGAGAAATTGAAGCTTCAGTTTAATTTGTAATGAAATCGAAGATTTTTTTCCATCACATAAATTGCGAATAAATCTACTCATAGAATATTTAAAGTACATAAATGTTGCGTAAACTGCTGATTTATGTAGAAAAGGTGAAATTGACCTAGTGCTATCTTCGGGTATATACAAAGCGCTATCTTTAATTTTTTTTATGTAGCCATTAATTATATTTCCTGCAGAATAATCAGAAACCCTCACAACTGTTTTCTTTTCGATCCCCTCAACAACCAAACACCTTCCATCAAAAGCATTGCCGTATAGATAATAAATTTTAATGCCCAAATAATTTAGTGCAACGTCAAGACAGTATGTAAATAGATGATGAGGGGCACCCGTTTCAACTACAGCAAATTTAGGTGGGTAATTCCCTATTATTTTTATCAAGGATATGGTGTATTCCAACATAATCCCTATTGAAACCGAAATTGATTGCCTCCTACTAACCCATCTATCAATCAACGGATAGGCTGCCAAAAGTTTTTCCTTGATTTTGACTATATCCATCTCTATATGTTGAGGACAATCAATCTTTTTTCCAGAGATGATAGCCTCTGGACCAGTACATAAATGTACATTTTCTGGTGTGACAGAAATTAAAGAGTAATCACTAGACTTTAATAAGGAATTTGCCAGCGAACTTTTTGGCTCGGAAATAATAAGAATTCTCATCGCAACAATCTAACTTGAACCCAGTAATGATTTGGCATCAATACCTATACCAGTATATTTAGGAAAAAAAGCTATACTAAAAATATCGCGATGATTGCCAAACATTGGAATGCCGGCGCGATGAGGTATCGCCCCTGTTGAAAATAACATGGCATCACCTCTAATTCCAGTAAATTTCCTACCCCCAGTTAAACCTAATCCATTTCGCTCCTCAGCAACTTTACTTAGCTCTGTTTCGCTCGAATTTTCAATAAACTCAAATGGGCCATGCAAGTCTGTTGTATCAGTGAGTAAAACAAAAAGCTGTACATTCCTATAATCTACAACATGGTCATAATGCCAGACCTGGCTATATATATCTAAGGTACGATAGTTCTCAGGTAAACCAATATTTCTCCATACATTTGCGGTATGTATTAAATAGTCCCCGCCAAAGTAGAGGCGAAGTACTGAATCGAATTCTTTTATTTTCCGCTTGATTTCATCGGGTATTTCTTTCCACTCTAATTCATAAAATGAACTATAATATTTTCCATCTGGAGCCACGCGTCCTCGATTCACAGCATTTTTTTCTGCAAATCTAAAGTCATCAGAAATATCAACATGCGAAGGAATCGTCAGAATTATGAATCTCATTTTGAAAATTCCATATGCATGACATAGCCTATGATAAATCTCAACAATCCTAGCTTTAGAATATCGATAAACACCTTTCACATCACTATAGCCTCCGTATAACTTAACCATAAATTCTTCCTCTAAAAATATCACAGCACGATAGCATTATTCCGAGAAGCCCTTGCCGATAGTGATATATTTTGCATCTCGATCAGTTTCCAGTCTGTCATTAACCTCAAAAGCCTCATGCACACCTTGACTCTTAAAAGATTCGGAGTTACCAGAATCTTGCTGTGTGCTCAACCCGTTAAATTGCCATTGACCAAATTTAGGCTGACTCCAGAAATTGGGGTTTCTATGTTGATCCATGATAAATTGCAAAGAACGATCATTAACACCTAACCAATCCATAAAAAGCTCTGAATAATCCATAGAAATTTGTTCATGTTTTTTAACTAGCGCAAGACCTTCTTCACGAGTCAAACGACCATGCCGAATTTCACGGCAAGCATGATCAGTCACCTTAGAAAATCCATGCTTATACAACTTCAACTGGTCATGAAGATTCATATAATTAAAACAATCAACATAGTCATAGCAATCAAAGGTGCGTAAAAATCTAGAGGTTCGGTAATCATAATAACGAATCATTTTCTCATGTTGTGCTTTCGGATCCCAGCGCACATAATTACCCAAATAAATACCGCGCAATCCAATTGCATTCAGGTCATTGTCATCGGGATACCGATATTGCCAAATATCTTCCTCTTTAAGGGTATCGAAAATCGATAATAGATCGTCTGCCTCACTCCCCATTAAGTCATGATCCTTTCGATAACGACGCGTCATCTCAACTTCATGCTCATGAGAGAACATACCCACTTGCTCAAGACCTTGATGTGCGCCCCAAATAATTAGGGGTATTTTGTACCTAACAGCAGTTTGAACTGGAAAGACTGTTTGGCCTGCTAGGATTGGCCAGTAAATGCTACCAAACTGACGCAATGTACTGCGCGTTATATTCTTAACTGAGATTGGATTGACGTTTTGATACAAAATATCGCAGTTAAACCGAATGCGAAGATTTGCTAGATTGCGTATCCCTAATGGTGTGTTGAAATACTTATTGTAAGTTACCAACAGCGGATTTAAACCCAGTCTAACTTTAGCTAAATAAACAATATAGTAAGAATCCTGTGCCCCTGTTACTGGAATGATACAGTCGTAATTATTCCCATTTTCACTCCGGTAGGGCTTAACTATACTTTCAAGATCTTCCCATCTCCCAACCCAATCAAGCTTATCTTTTTCCTCATGAACACGACAACCAGAACAAATGCCTTCATGATCTAAAGTCAGTCCTAATGGGTGTGCAGTTGTGTATAGGCAGCGTTTACAAAATTTAATTTTAGACATCTGTTTTAGCAATCAATGAAAATGTAGACTTGTATTTTGCAAGTCTCACAGGCATATTCGTTAATGCTTCTTTATACTTTTGAATAGCTTGCTCTTGGTAAGATAAAAAATTACCAATAGCTACAGCAGCTACTCCGGAGTATTCCAATAAGGCTCTCATTTGTCCAGGCTTACTAATGCCGCCAAATGCAATTATGTTAGCGTCCTTCAGAGGGAATTTCTCAATAAGCTTTTCCTCAAATCCACCAGGCATTCCTTCATGTTCCCAATCAGAAATCAGGACTTCAGAAATAATGCCTGACTGAATCAACCCCAATACTTCATTTGAAATCTGTGTTGAGGTCTTATATCTGTAGTCAAACCATTTTATTCCATGTTCCTTCCAAGAGAGTGGTAATGATGCAATCAAGGCCTGCGCACCTAACCGTTCAGAAAGATCTCGAACCACCTCTAAATTATCATGAAGCATGGCATCAACGACAATACGGTCAGCGCCTAGTTGAATTAATTCCACTCCATCTACTTCAGAGCGAACTCCTCCAGCATAAATCAATGGTGTTTCTAGGCCAAGTTTACCCAGTTTTTCTAGCAACTTAAAATCAGGCTCAAAGCCATTTTTAGAACGATCAATAACTTGCACTAATATCTCGTCTGCACCCCAACGATCAAGATTCTCTACTAAGCACTCCGGTTTACCCAAAGGTAAATATCGATGGTAGCCAAATGACTGAACTGCCCATCCATCTTTAACTGTAACCACACCGACTAAACGTTTTTTAAGCATGCACTAGACCTTCAATTAAATTCTTTAGTAAGGTCTTACCTGCTAACTGACTTTTCTCTGGATGGAACTGCAGCCCAACCACATTGCCACGCTGTATTATTGAGGGGAAGGGGATTAAGTGTTGCGTTACTGCTACCTGATACTCGGAAGGCCCTTGATAACAAAACGAGTGATTGAAATAAAAAGCTTCTCCATCACTTTCCGACCATAGTGAGTTATTCTGCGAAAATTCAAGTGTATTCCAGCCAATATGACCCCCGTGGTCTGCAAAAGGCACGATATTCCCAGGAATCAAGTCCAAGCCAATTGTATGTTTATGTTCATAAGAAGCATTGGCAAGCAGTTGCATTCCTAGGCAAATTCCAATTAATGGACGTCCTAAGTTAACTTGCTGGTGCAAATAATCAACTAATCCTCGTTCATGCAATGAAGCCATTGCTGAGGGGAAGGCGCCAACACCAGGCAACATCAAAACATCTGCTGCATCTAAATCAGCCGCATTATTACTAACCCTAACTCTAAAACCTATATCTCGTAGACTGTGAACAACGGAAGCGTGATTACCCATGCCGTAATCAACAATCCCAACAGAATAAATTTTCATAGGCCAACACCTATCTTGAATTTACGACTTATAGTGCCATCAGACTCAATTGTAAATAAATCACGGTTAATTGAAGCGTATACCTTTTCCCAAAATTGTTTAACGGATATATCTATATACCTACAAAAACTTTCTATGTAATCTTCACTGCAAGAATCATCATATTGCTCAACCAATTCTATTCCTCGCTGACGAGTCATACGACCCAACCTAATCTCTTCATTTACATAGTCAGTCACTCGACCAAATCCGAATTTATAATATTTAATCATCTGATTTAGTGTTACCCAGTCCTCATCAAGAGCAGTAATCCCGAGTAAATCACCTGTATTCTGAACACTATCTTCCCTAATTTCCAGCCCATTGGCGCATGCATACATCCCATTATTTATAAGCGACCAATCACCAAGAAACCATCCCAGATAAACAATCTGCAAAGAATGTTTATCAAATTCTGCCGAGGACGGATAGCAATAAGGAATCAGCTCTGCCTTCGACATCCCCGCATTAATCATCCAATCTAACCCGCCACCCGCAAGTGTATTCATGTGCCTCAGATTATTTCCGTCATACCCTGTTCGGCCAAGAGTTTCAAGATCCCCAAGTTGAAGGCCAGGATTTTCCCCCCATAAAATCAAGGGGATTTTGTAGTGTATTGCCAGCTGCGGAATTGAGCTAAATAGAGCTAATTCAGTAGACTTGCACCAATTGGTAAAAGATTCGAAAGCCTCACCCATGAGGCGTTGCCATGTTGCCGGAGCCGGAGCAGAAATAACAACATCAAATCCCAACTCGATAAGATTTGAGATGTTATCCGTTCCTCGCTCCGTGACCTGCTGGGGAGGGTAGCTAAGGCATGCCAATAGAGGCTTCAAGCCAAGTTTATCGCGCACCCATAGAGCTTGCCGAGTACTATCTTTGCCGCCACTCACGCCTATAATACAGTCGAACATCTGCCCCTTCGATCGAGGAGAATTAGCCAGCATATCGACTAAAATCTCATAACGCTCTTGCCAGTCAACATTTTGCAGCTGCCTGAAATAATCGCACGCAGGGCATAATCCATCCGAAGTAAAAATAGTGTTTGGACGTGTATCTGGCTGAAGACATTGGGTACAATATTTCATTGCACCGGCTTTAGCTTATTTAATCGAATAATGCCTTTGTGAGGCAATCGTATCTTATTTGCCCATGGCGGCAATGTTGAAACGACCTTTCGGCCTGATTTAAGACCGATTATCAACACGAAAGATTCGCAACCAGCCACAATATCAGCCCATGCTATTGCTTCAGATATAGACTCATGAGGGGCAAGGCTGACATTAGCCATTTTTGTTTTGACAATCCACTCATCATACTTACCACTTGGATCGGATGGATGAGGACGGAGCCTAATCTCACAGGTCTCGTCAAGTCCTAGCAAGAAAAGCTGGGACAGGAAGTAATCAAGGGCTTGAAATTCTCCCGGTCGAGGATCCTCACAAGACCAAGACTCTCTTATTGGCTCCAATGCATATAACACTCTGGTTGTTCGCAAAACGCCTTTTGAAATAGAAGTTAATGCTAGAACGCTTCTTACCTGCTCCTTAAGATACGAATTCTCATATTCACGGACGTTAACTTCTGGCAGCTGTCTTATTGCTTCAAGAAGAGCATAATGATCAGAAACCCATACCTCATTCGGAAGTATCTCAACACCATCACGCAGGAATCGTTGACGATAGTTAACCCAATGATCTATTGCAGCAAAAATTGGAATCCCAAGCTTCCTAGCATCTGTCATAGCATTATATTCAAGCTTACTAGCCCATCCTGTGCCACACAACAGGGCAGTCGCACCGGAAAGGGCTGTCATAAGAGATGTCGTTCCAATACTTGGAAAATTATTTCGCCAAAGAATCTCAGCTGGCCCACCCACATGCACTTGAACATCTGGCATTAAACCTGACTTCAACCAACCTATAATAAGATTAGCAGCTCCCGCATCATGCAAGACTATTGCCAACGGCGACCCCAAAACCGAAAAATCTGGTAAATTATTCAATTGGATTGCCTCATGTAGGCGTACAAACCAGAACGAATTTTCTTAATGACTTCGGCCATCTCTAAACTGCTAATGGGATGGAAAAATTCACCGCCACTTTGTTCTATACCATCAGAAGGTTGCATTTCAGATCTCAATACACGCACTGCGGTTCTTGCCATCATAGAAATTGAACGACGATATACTTGAACCCGCATTGAAACGTAATCGTCATTAGGCGTAAATTCACACAATTCTGTGTCAATTATAGGTCCCTCATCGTAACCCTCTGTCATAAAATGCGCAGTATTCCCAATAGGATCGTCGTTAAGAATCGCCCACTCAACACAACTCGATCCTCGATACTTAGGCAATACCCCTGGATGCACATTAATCACACCATGCTTCGGAAAATCTAGTATGGGCCGAGCTAACTTTCTGGGGGTGCCTCCATTAATCAAAAGGGCTGGCTCCATTTTTTTAAGTAATGCCAAACAGTCATCTCCATTGTGATTTTTAACGAGGTAAAAAGGCAGAGTATTTTCAGAAAAATCATAGATTCCGACCCCAAGAGAATCGAATGCGCCGCCCGTGCGCTGCATCCATATCTCCCGGTCTTTCACAGAAAAGCTCCTTTCGTCAGCAATAACGCATAAATTGCTCAAACCTTGCTGATATAGAGACTGGAGTAATAACGGCAGAAGTGGGGCCGTCATGGTAGTCAATATGCCGACCAACGGTTGTTTAGTCATTAATTTTTATCCTCAATGCATCAAGATTATTCCAAACTTTCTGGAATGCTTTAATTATTAAATCTACATCTTGATTGCAAAGATCATATACACACATACCAAATCCCAGATATGTTGAATCATTCAACTCTTCTGCCACAGGACAAATACCTTTGCTATAGCTCACATCGCGATGACAAATATCAGAAGTCCATGGGAACCCGTTGGACCCATAGGCCATCTTTTGCTGATACATAGGCAACAAGTGAATATTCTGATAACGCTGACCCACAGCAACACCTTCAGCTTGAAGTGCCGCATGAATTCGATCTCGGCTAACATCAAGTTCTTCAAGGTCTAATATAAGGGGGTACACATAGTAAACATGAGTTCTATCCGCTTTCACTAATGGTGTTCGTAAGCCACCTAAGCCTTTCAATCCCTCAGTTAGTCTATTTGCCAAAATCTGACGCGACTCAACAAAACCACCTAATTTTTTAAGCTGCTCAATACCTATTGCACACTCAATTTCACCCAAGCGGAAATTATGGCCAATCATATTCGAAAGATTGGTTACGCCCTTATCACCGACGACCACTTCAGCATGATTACGAATCAACTGCAAACGCTCTGCAATATCATCATCATTCGTGACTATAATCCCACCCTCACCCGTATGAATATGTTTATGATAATTAAGACTATAACCTCCCACATGCGCAATCGTGCCAGCATATTTACCTTTATAAAGTGCACCAGGCGCTTGTGCAGTATCAGAAATTACTTTTAGTCCATGCTTTTCTGCAATTGACATCAGCTCATCCATATCTGCAGACTGGCCAAAAATATCTACTACCATAATCGCTTTGGTATAAGGGGTAATGTTAGCCTCAACCGACTTGGGGCATAAATTAAAAGTTTCTGGATCAATATCGGCAAATACAGGGATTGCATTCCAATGCAATATTGCAGTTGCACTAGCGCTCATCGTCCAGGGCGTCACGATTACCTCATCACCTGGCTCAATACCAATTGCACCTACAGCCGCTATAAGCCCAGAAGTCCATGAGTTAACGGAAACGGCGTGCTTAACACCAAAGTATTTTGCACATTGACGCTCAAATTCTTGCACTTTGGGCCCACCATAAAAATCAGCATGCCATGCACCCAAAAATTGAGACAACACACCACTTTCTATCACTTCTTTAGCTGCTTGCACCTCTTCGCTACCTAGCGGGTTATATCGCTTAAATTCAGTTTGAATGGTTTTTGGTCCGCCGAATAATGCAAGTTTTTGTGCATCCATACTATTTTCCTTAATTTTCTTTTTACTATTGTGTGAGCGCCATCTGCTTAATTTTTTCACACATTCTTTGTGCTAAAAGTGCAGATTCTCCACTACTTACCAGAACGTCATCTCTAGTAATTGCTCGATAAATATTATTAATCGCTTTTATCATTGCATGAGGGTATTCTCCTACGTAACGTGCACCATCATCAAGTTTTCGGTACCCTTTGAAAGCAGCGCTTTCTACTGCGTGACGATTACGCCAATACAAACCTCCTTCTTCCATAGTCAAAACACCCAATGAAAATATTAATTGAAGTTCAAAAAATGCATAATCTTCAGCATGTGCACACGCAAGATAAATAGGTATACCTTGTTCACTTTCCAGCCAAACAGGAATGGTTGGGTCATTAGGTAAATAATCACTTACAGGCTGACCAACGTTAATAACGCCTACAGGCCCAACAAGAAAATGTAATAAATCCAGCATATGCGAACCGTTGTTTAGTATCCCTTTATTATAGATACCAACAATAGACCTTAACTTACCCCTCCGACCTGACAATATGTCGGTCTGAAGCTGAGAAATAGCTGGATCCCACCGACGAGTATGATTCACTGCCATCATGACATTGGCAGTTTTACATACCTCAACCAATCTCTCAGTATCATGCAGTGAAGTGGTGATGGGTTTTTCACAAAAAATTAGTTTAGGGCTCAGTTGCAATGCAGCTTCAATATCATGTGAATGGTATGTTGTTGGGGAACAAATACTGATAACGTCAAACTGATAATCCAAATTCAACATCTCATCAATTGACGAAAAACCAAGCTGAATATTCCACTCTTTCATAAACTCAATACGACGAGCTTCGTCAGGTTCTATACACGCGGCCATTTTGAATCGGCTATCTCGAATATAGGCTCCAGCATGAGAATAAGGAAAGTCTGTCAGCCTACGACCTTTATCAAATCCGCCAGCAATGTTGCCACAGCCCACAATTAGAACGGATAGTGGCTCTAATTCGTTATGTGTATTAGGCATTAAATTAAATCCCAACTCAGAGCGGTCCCACGCTTGATATCTTGCTTGGCTACCCGATTAATTATTTGTGGTAGATATTTAGTCGGTAAGCCTAATCCAGGCCGAATCGCTCGTACATTTTCGTTTGTTAACACCTCGCCGGCTTTTATGTCTTTCACCACATAGAGCGAACGTCTAAACACGATTGATTTTTTCTCAGCTTCAGTAGCCCCATAACTGACTTTTCCTAACGCTTGCCAAGCACGTTCTGCTTCTACCGCCAGTTGCGTCATCTCGGCGGGTTCCATTGAAAAGGCACTGTCTACTCCACCATCAGCTCGATTTAGCGTGAAGTGCTTTTCTATCACAGTTGCACCTAACGCTACACTTGCGACAGATACACCAACACCCATGGTGTGGTCAGACAAGCCAACTTCGCAGCCAAATAGTTCACGCATATGCGGTATGGTCAAGATGTTAGTGTTGTCAGCGGTAGCTGGGTAAGTGCTGGTGCACTTTAGCAAAATAAGGTCTTTACAACCAGCTTCACGAGCGGCGCGAACGGTATCATCCAACTCAGCAATACTCGCCATGCCGGTAGAAATAATCAAAGGTTTGCCAGTGGCTGCTACTCGGCGAATCAATGGTAAATCAGTATTTTCAAAAGAGGCAATCTTGTAACATGGCACATTCAAACCTTCTAAAAAGTCGACTGCCGTATCATCAAATGGTGTACTAAAAGCAATAATGCCAAGCTCACGTGCTCGATCAAAAATTGTTTTGTGCCATTCCCACGGCGTGTAAGCCTCCCCGTAAAGCTTATATAGCGAGTTACCCGCCCACAAACTTTTGGGGTCACTAATATGAAACTCACGCTCATCTAAATCTAGCGTCATGGTATTAGGAGTGTAGGTTTGAATCTTAAGCGCATGCGCACCTGTTTTGGCTGCAGCTTCGACAATCTCTAAAGCGCGCTCCAAAGACTGATTATGATTGCCCGACATTTCGGCAATGATAAATGGAGGTTGGTTGGGGCCAATTTTTTTATTATTAATGGTAATCAATTTTTATCTCAAAGGTCTTTTTGATAACAAGTCTTATTTTCACGATAACTCGAGGTAAGGAAAAGGTTTTTAGATGCCTCATTACCAACTAAAACTCTCGCAAGTATGCTCCTAATTTCGGGCCTGTTAGCTTTTAACCATCGCTCTGCGCTCATCAACAGATTAGGACCATGACCTACAAATCCACCATCTGGGACCAGATAAATTGATACTTCGGCCAAATCATTTTCTATATCAAAACGTACAACACCAACCGGTTGATTTTCAGCTGTGCCAATAACCAACTCACAGTTTTTATCTGTCAAAACTGCATCAAAAAATCTTTGATGCTCTTCCCATGAAATTGGACTTGAATTTATTGATGCATCACGAATTTTTTTATTATTACGCCACTCATAGATATTTATTGAATCATCTTTACCAGCATGTTTTATTTCAATTGAAGTAATTCCGAGAGTTGCGATAATTCTTAATGTGCCCTTACCATCTACAAACTTCATTGCGGTATTAGAAATATGCTTAATCAATGTAGGATTTTCTAATAACGTATCCATATGGTCTCTAATAACTTCAACCAAATTTCGTCCACTAATCGGTGAATATATCAGTCCTGCTAAAGCTGCATCAATAATCAACTTTTGCTGGTTTTCAGCTAAACAAAAACATATAGTTGGTAATCCCAAACAGCAGCGTTCCCAAGTTGCTGTTCCTCCTCCACCAATAGCTAAATCAGCCTCAGCCATCAGTTCTGGCATAATCGTTGTCTGAACATGACAAATAAAACCATGATTAATACAGGCTTGCTGTATCTGCTCTCGATTGGGATGCTGAGAACCAATAACGATATCCACTTGCTGTTTACTACTTAATTCTGACAATGCTTGCATTGCCAAATCGGTGTAGTTGTCTGCATCCACGCCACCAAAAAATACCAATATTTTTTTGACATCGCCTACGCGCGCTTTAACTTTCTCACGCAAGGTTCTAAATTCTTCTCGTAATAATGCGTATCGTGGGCCTAATAATAACTGGCAATGCGCAGGGACTTTACTGACATAGCGTGTTTGCATATCTGAATAATAATTCTGATCTAACAACACATCACAATCATGCTGACGATCTGCAAGATCATCAATGACCATTAACTTTTTGCAACTCTCACGCACTGATGATTCCCAGCGTTCATCCAATGCATAGTGATCTACAATAATCCAATCCCATAATTGATTAGCTAGGGCTTCAACGGTTGCTTGGGCATCTCTGGCTTGGCTAGTTCCGAGCCAGTTGGCGTGTAACAACTCATCTACCGCTTCTTTTGCATCATCTATACTCAAAGGTAAATATTCCATACCTTTTACAGTAAGCATATCACTCAAATATCTTGGCAAATTTCGACTAATGAATCGTATTTGCGAACCCTGCTTTTTAAGTTCATCAGCCAAAGTGAGGCAACGCATAAAATGACCCGTGCCTATTTGATTTGATGCATCTACTCGAAAGGCAATGTATGTTTTAGCCATTATGTATTAACGACCCATAATAGCTGGCGCAAGAATTTCAGCACGATCCCAATCTTCTGACGTATCAATATCTTGCACACGCCAACGCGGAATTAAAATAGGCTTTGACCGGTTATCAAAGATGCACTTACCTTGTATCCATGCATCTGGGCGCCCCCAATAAAATTGGCCTGCGTCATGAAACGCTAAAGGCAAGTCTTGCGAACGTGTGCCAAAATGTTCAGGAAAAAACATTTCCAAGCCACCTTGCTCAGTTTGTTTAAATGAGCGAAAAATGGGGGCCGCAAAATCAGTTACGGTAAAAGCGAAGTCCCAATCTCCGGAATCTAAGGCTTCGCAACCACGCTTAATATCATCCGCTTGAACAAACGGAGCCGTTGCATAGATACAGCATACCGATTCTAAATCTAACCCTTGGCCTATTGCCCACAGCGCAGCGTGGGCAATAACTTCAGTCGTTGCGGCAAAGTCATTAGATAACTCAGCAGGTCTAGTAAAAGGCACTTCAGCTCCAAATTTTTTTGACACTTCAGCAATTTCTGCATCGTCTGTCGAAACGATAATTCGTTCAAATAAACCAGAAGACTTGGCAGTCTCAATAGACCATGCAATCATTGGCTTGCCGTTGAAAGACTTAATATTTTTACGGGGAATTCGTTTACTTCCTCCGCGAGCAGGAATTATCGCAATTCTCATTTTGAATAAGCCTCTTTTAACGCAGCAATAACTCTATCTTGCTGCATTTCTGTAAGGCCAGGGTATATAGGCAAACTAATCGCTTCTGCGTAGAACTTTTCAGCTTCTAAACAATATCCAGTTTTAAACCCTAAATTTTCGTAATACGGCTGAAGATATACAGGAATGTAGTGCAGGTTGACACCAATATCCATCTCACGCAACACCTCAAATATCTGGCGGTGCGTTTTGCTAATTTCCGCAAGCTTCAAACGAATGACATACAGATGTAAACCAGAATAACTATCTTCGATTTGCATAGGTGTATTCACAGGTAGATCAGCTAATAATTGATTGTAGCGTTTTGCAATGACATGGCGCTGCGTCACAAATTCGTTTAAGCGTTGCATTTGACTTAAGCCTAATGCTGCTTGTAAATCATTCATGCGGTAGTTGAAACCAAGATCAATCTGTTGATAGTACCAAGGTCCATCTGGCGCATGCGTCATATCATTTTCATCGCGAGTAATTCCATGGCTTCTTAGCTGCTGCATGCGCTTTGCTAACTGCGCATCATTTGTCATGGCCATGCCCCCCTCACCAGTGGTGATGATTTTTACTGGATGAAAACTAAACACAGTAATGTCGCTATAACTGCAGCTGCCAATGGTCTCACCCTTATACTTTCCGCCAACAGCATGTGAGGCATCTTCGATAATCTTGAAGCTGTATTTTTGACTTAAAGCATAAATACTTTCCATATCACAGGGTTGACCGCAGAAATGCACAGGAATTATGACTTTAGGTAGCTTGCCGGCTTTTTCTGCCACAGCCAACTTTTCAGCCAGCCGCTCTAAGCTCATGTTATAAGTCCGTGGGTCAATATCAACAAAATCTATCGATGCGCCACAATACAAAGCGCAGTTAGCGCTGGCGACAAAGGTGATTGGTGTGGTCCAAACAATATCGCCCTTACCCACGCCCAGAGCTAAACAGGCAATATGAAGCGCACTAGTGGCGCTATTGACCGCCACAGCATGTTGCGAACTACAATAATCAGCAACGGATTTTTCAAAAGCGGGTACTGCGGGACCCTGTGTTAAGAAGTCTGAGAGCAATACGGCGATTACTGCATCGATGTCGGACTGATTAATATCTTGACGGCCGTAAGGTATAGCTGTCATTAAATTTTACCTATATACTTAAGATTTTTATCTATCCATGACTGCAAACTGGCTATACTCATCCACTCCGAGTTATTATCAGAACAATAAGTGAAATCAGGTGCAACTAAGATGCCATCATTAATGCGTGCTGGGTCTTGGCTCCAATCATAAATAGCCGGCAATACTTTGTAATGCTCAGCGTATTCATAAGTATGTGGTGCATCTTCTGAGCCTATCATCTGCTCATGGAGCTTTTCGCCAGGACGGATGCCAACGATATTATGAGCGGCACTAGGCACTGCAGCCAAAGCAACATCCGTCATTTTCATAGACGGAATTTTTTTAACATATATTTCCCCACCTACCATGTCTTCAAAAGCGTGCCAAACCAAGTCAATGCCCTGCTCTAAAGTAATCATAAATCGCGTCATGCGGACATCGGTAATGGGTAATACACCTTTATCAGCTTGACTGAGAAAAAATGGAATGACAGAACCGCGCGACCCCATAACATTACCATAGCGCACAACAGCAAAACGTGTATCGTCATTACCGGAATAATTGTTTCCCGCAATAAACAATTTGTCCGAAGTGAGCTTTGTAGCACCATAAAGATTTGCTGGACTGCTGGCTTTGTCAGTTGACAGCGCTACAACTCTCTTAACACCTTGATCGATGCATGCATCAATCAAGTTCATAGCGCCAAATACATTGGTCTTAACGCATTCAAAGGGGTTATATTCAGCAGTCGGCACAATTTTAGTAGCAGCTGCATGGACAACATAATCAATCCCATTTAATGCTCGTGATAGACGATCTTTATCGCGCACATCACCAATAAAAAAACGAACGCGCTTATCATTACCATAAAGCTTGGCCATTTCCCACTGCTTCATCTCATCACGAGAGTATATAACTAAGCGACGTGGGTTATATTTGGCGAGCGTCATAGGGACAAAAGTATGCCCAAAAGAACCAGTGCCACCTGTGATTAATATTGATGAATTAGTTAGCATGTTATAAGCTTTCCTTCTTCCTTTTTATTGTTCTGCCGGATTGGTTTACGATTTCTTGATAGGTGCCTAAGCGCTTAATACCTCCAGATCCTAACTCTACAATTTGGGTGCAGTTTTTGAGAGTAGTTCGGCGATGAGCAATGATTAGTAAAGTAAGGTCTTTACTAAGCCCTTCTATAGCTTGCATAACCGCCTGCTCAGTTTCATTATCCAATGCGCTTGTAGCTTCATCAAAAATAATAACATCTGCTTGTTTGTAAAGTGCACGAGCAATACCAATACGCTGTCGCTGGCCTCCAGACAATCGAATGCCACGCTCGCCGACAAAGGTTTGGTATTGCTTAGGCCATCCTTCAATACTCTCAGCTATTTGTGCTTGTTTTGCTGCTTGACGAACTCTGTCGTGGTCAATTTGGTCATTGGGTATACCAAAAGCAATATTTTCCTCAACAGTACCATCAATCAGAAATATTGCTTGCGGCACATGCGCAATATGGGCTTGCCATGCCCGATTATTTTTGAGTGTAATGACTTTGCCATCAATCTCCAGAGTGCCATTGGTGGGCTGAAGCAATCCCATAACGATATCGAGTAAGGTGCTTTTGCCGCTACCAGTGCTACCAATAAACCCTACCCGACTACCTTTAACGATGGTGAGGTCAAGCTGCTCTAGCACATAAGGGGCTTGCGGACTATAGCGGAACCAGAGTTGTTTGAATTTGATATCATTTTTGAATGTCAATGATTGCATGGCTGATTGCTCAGAGTAATCCGGTAAAGGCTGATCAAGAAGTTCAAGCGCGTCTTGTAAGGGAGCTTGCCCAGCTTGAATATGCGCCAATGACGCGTAACATACTTGCAGTATTGATAATAAGCGTTGTGCGCCCAAAACTAATACGCCAAGTGCAGGAATGGCCCTAGCCATTCCACCATCTTGCTGGGCAAGAGAATAAGCAAACACCGCAATTAGCAACATGCCCACTGCTTCTATGGCATAACGAGGGCTGCTGCTTATGAATATATTACTTCCATTGGCGCGTCGAAGAATTGAATCCGCATCACTAAAAACCTTGCAGTAACTTGCCTGAGTGCCATCAATTAGGACATCTCGAATGCCGCCTAAACCCTCTTGCATAATCTTTATGACGCGGGTGGATTCGCGGGCAACTGATTGGCTATTAATCAACAATTGACGACGAGTCATTCCAATAATAGATCCATAGATAATTCCAAAACCACCAAAGGATAATATTGCCAAAAGCGGATCAAGAATTAATAGCGTGAAAAGAATAGCAGTTAGCATAAACATAGAACTCATAAGAGTCAAAATTGGAGTGATAATGCCGTTGATAATACTATTTGATTTTAGTGAGATTCCGTTTATAACTTCACTACTATTTCGCGAGCAATGCACGGTGTATGATTGATAAAGTGTTCGCTGATAAATGCTGATACTTAGATCAGCACCTGTTGCAAAAGAGAGTCTTGTGGTAACCCACAACAATAATAACCGCATAGAACCTGCTATCAAGGCTGCCGCCCCAAAAGCAATGCTGATTGGCAGTAAAAGTTGTTTAGGCTCAGTTAACTTCAATAATTGGATAAAAGGTTGTGAAGCTTTCATCTCAAATATTCTCTCAGGTTCAGTCAACACAGCAAGAAATGGTAGTACACTTCCAATACTAAGCATCTCAGCGATCGACGCTAAGAGCATTAGCACCAACAACAATCCAAACTGCTTTCGACGTCGAAGGTTAATATGCCACCAAAGTCGTTTCAGAAGTTGGCTGATGGGTTGGTTAGCTATCATGGCTTTAAATTTATACAGCTTTAAGATATGTGCAAAAAAATAGTACAATAATGCAGTGCATGATCTACTCGGTGCCAACATTAACCAAATAACCATGCTTTTTAAGTAGTGCATTTTGCTTGGCTTGTGCTAAATCACTTGCCACCATTTCGGCGCACATTTCTTGCGCCGTAATTTCAGGCACCCAGCCTAATTTTTCTTTTGCTTTTGTTGGGTCGCCTAATAAGGTTTCAACTTCTGTCGGGCGGAAGTAACGTGGATCAATTCGAACAATCACATCACCCACTTTGAGTGCCGGCGCTTTATCCCCAATTATTGAGCTAACAGTTGCAGTTTCATCAACGCTCTGCCTTTCGAATTTCAATGTGACGCCAAGCTCTAATGCTGACCACTTAATAAACTCACGAACACTATACTGAATACCCGTCGCAATCACAAAGTCGTCAGGCACTTCTTGCTGCAACATCATCCACTGCATACGCACGTAGTCTTTGGCATGACCCCAGTCACGGAGTGCATCCAGGTTACCCATATAGATACAAGACTCGAGGCCCTGCGCAATATTCGCTAGACCACGGGTTATTTTACGTGTCACAAAGGTTTCTCCTCGACGTGGGCTCTCGTGGTTAAACAGGATGCCATTACAGGCATAGATGCCATAGGCCTCACGGTAATTGACCGTAATCCAGTAGGCATACATCTTGGCCGCAGCGTAAGGGCTTCGCGGATAAAAGGGTGTCGTTTCTTTTTGTGGAATTTCTTGCACTAGGCCATAGAGCTCAGAAGTGGAGGCTTGGTAAAAGCGTGTTTTTTTCTCAAGGCCTAGGATGCGAATCGCTTCAAGCAACCTTAAGGTTCCAATTGCGTCAACATCCGCCGTGTATTCAGGGCTTTCAAAGCTCACCGCCACATGACTCTGTGCACCGAGATTATAAATCTCATCGGGTTGCGTTTCTTGAACAATACGAATCAAGTTACTGGTGTCACTTAGGTCCCCATAGTGCAATTTAAAGTGAGCGTTCTCATTGTGCGGATCTTGATATATATGATCCACACGCTGGGTATTTAGCGAACTAGCGCGGCGTTTAATGCCGTGCACCATGTAGCCCTTTTCTAGCAAGAACTCAGCCAAGTAAGAACCATCTTGACCGGTTATACCCGTAATCAATGCAACCTTTTGTTTGCTCATATAACTACCTCCTCAATACTTCACTATTTGCTAAATAATCTTGATAGGCCTTGGTGAGGCCATCCTTTAAATTCACTTGCGCTTTCCAACCTAAACTATTCAAACGACCGCTATCCATGAGCTTTCTCGCAGTGCCGTCAGGTTTAGTAATATCAAATCCAATACCACCCTGATAACCGACCACCTTAGAAATGGTCTGCGCAAGTTCTTTAATGGTAATATCCAAACCAAAACCAACATTGATATGACTTAACATAGGCTCTGTATATTGGTCGTAAATAGTTTTATCTAAATTCATCACATACACACTAGCAGCCGCCATGTCATCGACATACAAAAACTCACGCATCGGCGATCCTGAACCCCAAATGACCACCTCTGGAATGTGATTGATTTTGGCTTCATGAAAACGACGAATTAAAGCAGGAATGACATGACTATTTTGTGGGTGGTAATTATCCCCTACACCATATAAATTAGTGGGCATGACACTGCGGTAATCTACACCATACTGACGGTTATAACTCTCGCAAAGCTTAATGCCAGCAATCTTAGCAACAGCATAGGCTTCATTGGTTGATTCTAGAATACCAGAAAGAAGTGCTTCTTCAGGCATGGGTTGCCTTACCGATTTTGGGTAAATACAACTTGATCCAAGAAACAATAGTTTTTGAACCCCCGCCTTGAAACCCTCATGAATGACGTTCGCCTGCACCATCAGATTGTCGTAAATAAATTCAGCTGGATAGGTATTATTGGCATGAATGCCGCCGACCTTGGCAGCAGCCAAATACACTTGATCCGGCTTTTCTGTTTTAAAAAAATCTTTCACCGCTTGCTGATTAGTCAATTCGAGCTCCTTGTGGGTTCGCACCACAATATTTGTATGACCCTGCTTTTGAAGTTCACGAATGATGGCAGAGCCCACCATGCCCCTATGACCGGCCACATAGATTTTGGGTTGATTAGCGGTTGCCATTATGAACGTCCATAACTATCCTCAAATCGCTCAATATCATCTTCACCCAAATAGCCGCCTGATTGAACTTCAATAATCTCTAATGGAATAGCTCCGGGGTTACTCAATCGATGAACTTCCCCTAAAGGAATATAAGTGGACTGGTTCTCTGTCAGAGTTATTGCCTTATCCCCACAAATCACTTCAGCGGTACCTTTTACCACCACCCAATGCTCAGCGCGTTGTTGGTGTCTTTGTAAGCTTAAACTTGCGCCAGGTTTGACTTGGATACGTTTCACCTTAAACCGAGCACCCTCGTCAATACTGTCATACCAACCCCAAGGACGGTGGACCTTACGAGGCAATATATGCTCAGAGCGCTTGAGTTTGACAAGCTCACTTACTATTTTTTTAACATGCTGACATTGACTCTTATCCGCCACCAGAATTGCATCAGTAGTTTCCACCACAATCAAATTACTCACACCCACTGAAGCGACCAAGCGACTGCTGGCATGAATGAATGTGTTGGAGGTATTGGTCATCAAGGTGTCGCCATGGGTGACGTTGCCATCACCATCTTGTTCACTCACCTGCCACAGAGCATCCCAAGCGCCTAAATCATTCCAACCTGCGTCCAGGGGCACCATCTTAATTTTAAAGGCTGAACCAGGGCATTTTTCTAAAACAGCGTAATCGACGGAGTCACTAAAGACATTGGTAAAAGCAACTTGGTCGGGGCGCACAAACTGCCCATCAACCGTTTTTTGGGAAAAGGCTTGTTGCATTGCAATTAAAATCGTTGGACTAAAATGCGCAAGCGCTTTCAGCCAAGTGCTGGCCTTTAATACAAACATACCGCTATTCCAAGTATAGTCACCACTGGCTAAATAGCGTTCTGCCGTGGCTAAATCTGGTTTTTCTGCGAACTGGGTGACGATGAACTCGCTATTGATTCCTTGCGCACCTTGGTGTTTGATGTAGCCGTATCCGTTCTCTGGCTTATTAGGCGTAATACCTAAGATTACAATACTGCCATCAGCCGCAGCACGCACGCTTTGTTGCAAGGCTTGTGTAAAGGCCGCGCCGTCCATCAACGTCTGATCGGCTGGGGTCACCACTAGAATTGGGTCTTCACCCTTTTCAACCACATACAGGGCCGCAAACGTTAAAGCTGGTGCGGTATTCCGTCCCACCGGCTCCAACAAGAAAGTAGCAGTTACTTGGGGCATTTCACGCAACTGATCAAGCGCAAGAAAACGGTGCTCTTCACCCGTTACAATCAAGGTGTCACCGACCAAAATATCGTCAGCCGCCAAGCTGTTGGCGCGTTTAATAGCTTGCTGAAACAAGCTCGCGGTTCCCGACAGCACTAAGAATTGTTTAGGAAAACCGGTTCGCGATAGCGGCCACAGCCTTGTGCCAGAACCACCACAGAGAATCACCGGTACAATTTGATGAGGATGTTTATTCATTTATTAATAGTTAGGACCGCTATTCTCAATTATGAAATTTTGCAACTATGAAAATTTGCTTCATATTTTTTATCCACTTTTAAGCACGCTACCGCCCTGCCCGATCAAAATCAGCATATCAATATTTCCATAGATAGCAATCATTGCTACCCCTCCACATTAAATCTTTTTAAAACTTCAAGCGACTTTTTTAAAGTCCCTCAAATCAAATTTAGCGGTGAGATTTTTTGCCATAAAGTTAAGAAATAGCATCGCCCTCTCCTCACCTTTGTAGGTATTAAAAATAGCTTCCATGCCTTTGAACGGTCCTTTAAGAATCTCTACTTTGTTACCTATAGAAAAAACTTTCACCACTAAAGCTTTGTCAATCTTTTGTTGTAAGTTATGCAATGCCTCGTCATTTAAACTTGCAGCCAGTCCTCCAAAACTCACAAGATGCGAAACACCTTTTGAAGAACGAATCGGCGACCAGTTTTGCTGTCCGTTATTGCTCAACCGCACAAATAAATACCTCGGGAACATGGGCTCCATAATTAATATTTTTTTGCCGCGCAAAATTTTTTCTTTATTGATTAAAGGCAAATAACATTGATAGTTTTGACGGGTAAGATTGTCGAGCGCAACTTTTTCTTGTTGAGGCTTAGTATAAATAAGGTGCCAATGATTCATAAAATCAATCTTTCAAGCTGGATTTTAGTGAATCAATCTCTTTTTTTAAAGCATGGTATTCATTCATTTTGCGCTTTAAAAAATCTGCGGTGAGTTTGGTTTTTTCTGCAATACCTTGGGGTGTAAGCAAATATAAATAGACTGATTTATTGGGATTCTTACTAAAGTTACCGGCTTTGATATGCCCAATATCAATCAAACCTTTTAGGCAATAGTTAACCCCGCCTAAACTAATACCTAATTTTTGGGCAAGTTCTCGCTGAGTCAACTCAGGCTCTTCCTCGAGGAAGTGCAGCACCCGGAAGTGCACGTCGGGGTCAATCTTTTTCAAGGCTCTTGCCATGGCTTGAGTTAACCTCAATGTTGTTCAATATTGAACAATAGTAGCTCAATCATAAAAAAGGTCAAGCGGAAATTAGTTTTTTGGGAATGAAAAAGGTTAGATGGTGTATCAACTATAGATGGCTAACTTTTTTTTGAACGCGAGGCACGATTGCATAAAGTAAGCCATAGCATAGAACAAATAAAAGAATAGCGATGAATATAAAAAGAGGTTTGTGGTGAAACCAGCTAATCGCGATCAATGGGAATAACCAAAGCGGACTTAAAATTGGGGTTACGAGCGCATTAGCCATTTTTTTATAATGAGATTGTGGTCTAAAAAAATGAAAAAATTTAAGGTGAAGATGCGCTGTATCAGCATGGTAAATTGACACGCCTTTCATAGTGCGTCTTAACAAACTAAATACAACTTCTGTTGCGGGGTAAATTAAAATAAGAACAGCCCCCCAAGGAGAGATTTCAGGATGTCGACCAAAAAGTATAATGGTGAGCATGCTAATCATTAGTCCCAAACTATAAGCCCCTAAGTCGCCTAAAAAAATCTTGCCATAAGGATAATTAAAGATTAAAAATGGAATTAGAATTAGAATCACGCTAAGGATGGTCGATAGCATGACCACGTCACTTGTTTTGTAGCTTAAAAATAAAAGTGCGCCTAAGATTGATAAAGCAACCGCTCCACATAAGCCATTGACCCCATCGATGAGATTCATACCATTAGCGACAGCTACCATACTTAAGATATAAAAAAAACTTACCCCCCCTTGTAAGACAAGTAATTTGGCTATCAAAGGTATATCAGCCATGTGGGGTAAAGGTCCCGTAAATTGAGCTCTAAATAACCATCCCACAAAAAGAAGTGCAAGGAGTCGTATGACAGGTTCTACATTATGAAAAAGATCTTCTTTGAGTCCAATAACAATAATGGGGATCAAACATATGAGTATGAGTTTGAAAAGTTGAATACTTTCATTGTGAGGGGAATACATCACGAAAGATATGAGTGACAGAATAAAAACCAGCCCACCTAATCTTGGCGTTTCATTCAAATGAATACGCTGAATCGCTTGATAAGATTTAAGGCCTAATTTTTGATAAAACTTTTTATGCCAAAGATAGGCAATGAAACCATTTAAGACTAATGACATGCCCATGAATATCAGGACATTAACATCAAACCACTGCATGATATCAAGATTCATGAACATCATTTTAGCTTATAGTCATCTACTGTTTACAGGGAATAATTCACTCGATTTAAAGCTTTGCCCTGAGAGATCTTTAGGTGATAGTTTGATCTTCAAATTTTGGGGCCATTTGATATTTAAAGTGGGATCATTCCATAGAATGCAACGTTCACTTTCAGGGTGATAAAAATTAGTGGTCTTATAAAGAAATTCTGAAGTTGTAGAGAGTGTTAAAAAACCATGCGCAAAGCCTTCAGGGATGAATAGCTGCTTCTTATTGTCACTTGATAAAATTTCCGAAATATATTGGCCACATGTGGGCGATGATTCTCTTATGTCGACCACGATATCTAGCACCTCACCTTCTATCACGCGCACCAATTTCGCTTGTGCATGAGGTGGCATTTGATAATGCAAGCCTCTTAATACCCCTCGAGATGATTTGGAATGATTGTCCTGCACAAATGAAACATTTAATGAAGTTTCTTTTCTAAAAAGATCTTCTCTAAAACTTTCAAAAAAAAAGCCGCGCGCATCTTCAAGCACTCGGGGCTCAATTAAAAGCACATCAGGAATGCTTAAACGAGTGACCTTCATACTCAAATAATTTTTTCTTGTAAGATGCGTTTTAAGTACTGGCCGTAACCATTTTTCAACAAAGGCGCCGCTAAAGCTTCAAGTTCATTAGCCGTAATCCAATTTTGACGATAAGCAATCTCTTCAGGGCACGCCACTTTTAAGCCCTGACGATTTTCTAACGTGGCAATAAATTGACTCGCTTCAAGAAGGGATTCGTGTGTCCCTGTATCAAGCCATGCATACCCTCGCCCCATCACTTCGACATGGAGTTTATGTTTATTTAAGTAGAGTTGATTAAGATCGGTGATTTCGAGTTCTCCTCTTTTAGATGGCTTTAAACTTTTTGCCATCTCGACCACATCTTCATCATAAAAATAAAGGCCGGTCACCGCATAATTTGATTTGGGTTGTATGGGCTTTTCTTCCAAAGAAACGACTTTATTTTTTCCATCAAATTCAGCGACACCATAACGCTCTGGATCCTGAACATGATAGGTAAAAATTGTCGCGCCCTCTTCTCTATTTTTTGCGTTTAAAAGAAGCTGATGAAAGTCATGGCCATAAAAAATATTGTCGCCTAAAACTAATGTCGAATGATGATTGCCAATAAACGATTCACCTAAGATAAAGGCTTGTGCTAATCCATCGGGCGACTTTTGCACACAATATTGAATATTCATCCCCCACTGGCTGCCATCTTTTAATAAAGCTTCAAAGCGTGGCATGTCTTCCGGTGTTGAAATCAATAAAATATCTTTAATGCCGGCTAACATTAAAGTGCTTAAAGAATAATAAATCATGGGCTTGTCGTAAACAGGTAATAATTGTTTAGAGATTGCTTGCGTCACAGGATAAAGACGGGTGCCTGAGCCTCCGGCTAGAATCAAACCTTTTCTATTATTTTTAATTTGCGTCATTTAATGAATAATTTCTTTTAAAACCTTTTTAACTTCTTCTTCCCAATGGGGCAATTCTAGCATGAAGGTCTTTTTAATTTTTGTGTTATCAAGTCTCGAATTCGTAGGACGTTTAGCCAAGGTTGGATATAAATCACTTGAGATCGGTTTGATATCTTTAGATGTCATGGTCGTTTTAAGACCTAAATGCATCGCCTCATCAACGATGAAGCATGCGTAATGAAACCAATCAGTGTCCCCCATTGGTGTCACATGATAGGAGCCAAAATCTTTAAAGTTAGGATCATTAAAAATAGTTTCGACAATTTTATAAGTCACATCCGCTAATGCTTCACTTGAAGTAGGTGTGCCTATTTGATCACTCACCACATTTAAAGAAGATTTTTCTTGGACAAGTTTGAGTATGGTTTTTAAAAAATTTTGGCAATGAGAACCAAACACCCAACTTGTTCTTAAGATGATATGTTTTTTGTGATGACGAATAGCTTCTTCACCTTTCCATTTTGTTTGACCGTAAACGGATTGAGGATTGGCTTGATCAGTTTCTTGATAAGGTTCTTTTTTTAAACCATCAAACACGTAATCCGTTGAAAAATGAATGATAGGAATATTAAGTTCGGATGCCTTTTCAGCTAATACTTGAGGTGCGACTGCATTGATTTGATGGGCTAATAATTTTTCAGACTCAGCCTTGTCGACTTCCGTATAAGCCGCAGCATTAATAATAATGTCAGGTTGGATTTTATCAATAAAAGTTTTTATTGCGTCTGGATTCTCTAAATCAAGCTCATGCCGATTTGTGGCAACCACTTCACCCAATAATGCTAATTTCTTATGTAATGCAAATCCTACTTGGCCATCTTTACCCGTGAGTAAGATTTTCATGAATACTGCTTTTCTACCCAGTGTTGATATTCACCCGATACCACATGTTTGACCCACGTTTCGTTTTCTAAATACCAAAGAACCGTCTTACGAAGTCCCGTCTCAAAAGTTTCTTGTGGTCTCCAACCTAAATCACCCTCTAATTTCGAAGCATCAATCGCATAACGTCTATCGTGACCTGGTCTATCTTTCACATAAGTAATTTGATTTTCGTATGTTGATCCGTCTGCTTTAGGTTTTAATTCATCTAAGATGCCACATAAAGTTTTAACCACTTCTAAATTTGTTTTCTCATTCCAACCACCGACGTTATAAGTGTCACCAATGTGGCCTTGTTCTAAAACTTTACGGATGGCAGTGCAATGATCCTTCACATAAAGCCAATCACGAATCTGTTGACCATCGCCATAGATAGGAAGTGGCTTATCGTTTAAAGCATTCAAGATACATAGAGGGATTAGTTTTTCTGGAAAATGATAAGGCCCATAATTGTTTGAGGAATTTGTGGTTAAGACAGGCAATCCATACGTATGAAACCAAGCTCTGACTAAATGATCACTGGCGGCTTTACTCGCACTATAAGGACTATTAGGTTCATAAGGATAATTTTCAGTAAAAGCTGGGGATTTGTCATCTAGCGATCCGTACACTTCATCGGTCGATACGTGCAAAAATCTAAATGCTTTTTTTGTGGCTTCATCAAGATCACTCCAATAAGTCCTCACAGACTCTAATAAGTGGTAGGTACCAACAATATTGGTTTCGATAAAATCTCCGGGCCCATGAATTGATCGATCGACATGGCTCTCTGCCGCAAAATTTACAATCGCTCTTATCTGGTATTTTTTAAAGAGACTAGAGACTAAATCACGATCTCCAATATTGCCTTGTACAAAATGATGGTGAGAGTTTTGATTTAATGAAGACAGATTTTCTAAGTTTCCTGCATAGGTTAATAAATCTAAAGAAACAACATCTTCAGTCGATTGATCACACCAATCCAATACGAAATTAGAGCCAATAAAACCTGCTGCACCTGTAACAAGAATAGTCATAAAGCTAAGATATTAACTTAAAAAAGATTGAAAAAGAAAACTGAAGGAATTAATTTTAAACTGACACCTTAGTATTTTTTTATTTTTTAAGCATAGATTTTTGCAAATCCTAAATTGCTGCCTCAATCACGTGCTTTGGAAAATACCTCATATCAGACTGATTAAGAGGAAATTGCGGCAAATATTCATTTAACAAACCTAATACCATGAGCGCTTGTTCATAATCACGTTGTTTTTTAACAGGTTCGCGTTCATTCTATTTAGATAACCAAACCTTATGAATCATAAAAGTTTAAGGGTCTTGCACCGCCATGAATACTGGTTCGCCTTTAGCTGAAATGGCACCAACATCAACACGTTGAGAATTGGCAAGCCATTCTAAACAAGAATTTTCATATCGAAAAAAATTAAAAGGTTTTATGAGCTTATTTCTGCTTTAATACGTGAATTTTTAATTGGTCCGGCGAGCTTAATTGGTTTAAAATTTGTGGGAATATTTTGCAATGCATATCTAATTTCTTTGTTCCTTGATAAATTCCAAAATATTTCAGCTTTATCTAGGCTTCGGATATCGCGAGTATGTACTATAGCTTGTAAACCAAGAAGTTCCATAGGTCCAAATAAATGAGAAATAATCCCAGTAATTTTAGTTGCGTCACCTAAATCAAGTATGTAAGCCTCTAGATCGCCTTCATATTGTTCCAATATTGAATCTTTATACAGGTTATACCATTCAGAGCCCGGATAGGCAGTTGCAAAGTGAGGCTTAGCAAATATTCCTAATTCCTTTAATGCGGTTAATGTATTTCTGATAGATTCAAAATTTTCTTCAGGAAATCCTATAATTATATTTGGAATAGGCTTTATTCCAGATTTCATAGAAATCGACACGCTTGCTATATTTTTTTCTCTAGTAGAGCCTTTACCAAGATTCTTAAGTATTTTAGGGTCAAATGACTCCAATCCGTAAACTAAATGTGTACATCCTGCTTTATGCATTAAATTCAAAATTTCTTGATTATGTAAAGTGGCGTGACTTGTACCAGCCCAATAAACTCCGTCGCCGATATCTTGTTTAGTTATTTCTCTACCTTCTTTTCTAGCTTTTGGCTGAAGTCCCGCTTTTATCCATGCCTCACATAAATCTTTCAACCAAATTCTTTTGCTTGATGAATCAACAGTCATTAAATTTTCATCTAGAAAATTTACAAAATCAATTTTGTATTTATCTCTTAAATGCAAAACCATCTTTACAATATAATCTGGTGAATGCCATCTAATATGTCTACCATAAGTAAAAACTACATCATTTTCGCCCTGGCTATTTTTCTCAACAACCATATCACCGGTTGTTCCAAGATGCCAACAGTACCTACAAATTAGTCCACAACCAAAACTTGCGTTAACGTCTATTCTTCTTTGAGACAAATAGGCTTCTTCACTAAATAACGAAGAAGAATTTTTAAAGTACACTTCTTCTAAAGGAAATAAATCCCAAGCAGGCCATGGGAGAATATCCAAATTGTCGATAATTGGCCTAGATTCTGTCATTATCAGTCGATTTTCTGACCTGTAAATTATCCCTTGCACTGCTTCCCATGAGGTAGATTTATTATCTACAAATTTAAGAACCTCGGAAAAGGTTTCAAATGCTTCACCAAGGATTCCAATATCAATCTCCTGAAGCCAGGACATTATATCCCTTGGCATGCTTGTCATAAATCCTCCTCCAGCAACGATTAGTGCTCGAGGTGATTCGTTTTTAATAATTTTTAAACATTTTTTTATATACCCGTAAGTTGTTGTCAGCCCTCCTATGGCTATAACATCCCAATTATCAGCATTGCAAACTTGCTTTAAAACTTCATCAGATAATCTCCAAGCATTTGCATCGTAAACTTGAACATCGTGCCCTTCTTTTAATGCTATAGAGGCCAATAAAGCAATTCCATAAGGAATATGTCTTGGAACATCCTCTTCTCTAACAACCGGATTGATAAAAAGTAATTTCGCCATTTATTTAATTCACTTATAGAAGTCTTCTAAGGCCATCTGCTGAATATTTTTTCCAATCAACAGGCCGGCCTCGCTACAATTGAACATAATTGTATTAGATTTTTCAACAATTTCCTTTAAATTTTGACAGTACCAAGAAAAAGTAGGGTCTTGGAAAAAAACTTTGTTTCCTATTCCTGAATCAAATTTAAAAAATTTTTTCAATTCCTCTTCGGAGCGAGCGATAGCTCTGAGCTCATGATATGTTTGAGTGTTTATAAAATTAGTATCTTCGTAATAGGCATAATCCATACCAATTACTCCAATTTTTTTAAAATTCATAAGAAAGCTTGCCAAAATCCATGATGCGGCGCCAACGTTTCCGCCTGTGTTCATAGCATTCTTATTGCTCAATTGATATAAAATTTTTGTAATACTATCTTTTTTATTAGGGTTATCAACTAAAGGGGTCCACCAAAAATAACTTTTAAAATTTGCTTCAATTAACCTTTTCGTCAAATGCGGATGAATTGAAATGCTCGGAACAATGTTAATAAATCTAGCATATTTATTAACTAAATCGATATCTTCTTTGTTTTGAATTGTGAGTTTATTTCTAAAATCCACATCTAAATCTTGTCTGGAAAAGTAATCATCTTTTAAATTATTTACTTCAGAATTTTCATCTCCGAACCACCTTAACATTCTTGTAGGGTGAGGATCCAAAACAACGCAATAATCAGGAATTATTCCATTTTTTAGTAGTCGAATTAAAGTTGCATCTATGCAAATTAATGGAAGCTTTTTTTTTTATGGCAGGTGAGAAACCGTTCAAACGTCTTTTCTCTTAACAATGAAGGGCCAGCGGAAACTATAAGGGCATCGGAATTGGCCCCGATTTTCATTAAACTCCCAACACTCTCATGATTAATATAAGTAGCTCTATTTATTTCTGCGTTAGCTAATAAATCATCTTTATGCTTACCCATTCCAATGGAGTCAATTTGGGATAGAATTTGATCAAATCTATTTTTCATTTGGATGATTATCCGGAACCCATGTCATTAAATCTCTTTCAACGAAAACCATAGAGCCTCCAATATTTTCGATGGCCTTTTGTCTAAACTCATCCTTTAAGCTCACACGGTCATTTGCCTCTTCTAAAATAATACTTTTATTTAACTTATAGTTGCCTTTTAGTATATCCATAGTTTACCTCGCCTTAACCTTGATTGAAAAAACACATACTTTTAACTTAGTTAATGAATAAATTTTTGATTTTAAATTAATATTCATTTCGTCATACTAACAATAACACTGTTAATTAACTAAACTGCTAACTCTCTGTTTTTGTTCAATGCCATTTCATATCCTCTGCATTGCATTTGAGTTAAAGTCTTAAGAAAATTAGGGGATACTATAGGTATGCTATCACATAAGACTGTAAAAAAAGTAGATTTTTCATTTTTTACACACGAGTTTCATTACTTACGACATTGCTAAAACACAACGTCTCGCAGGTGAAGTATAAGTCCATCAACTTCCCTTCCAAAACACTACAGGGGCGACTGCCTACTTCAATTACATGATTGGGTTTTAAGGTATAAAAAAACCACCTCTCGGTGGCTTTTTACTCTAACTAGGAAGTGGTGGAGCTGGGGGGAATCGAACCCCCGTCCGTAAGCACTCTACAGAAAGTTCTACATGTTTAGCTATCGTTGTTTTTGTTTAACGGTTCAATCACCAACGAGCAAGCA
>Ga0214919_10000619_pt1 | contig 60194 bp, 55 predicted proteins | sample LL1503_MetaG_FD_177994 | JGI IMG/M metagenome (GOLD analysis project Ga0214919, IMG submission 177994) | Freshwater microbial communities from Lake Lanier, Atlanta, Georgia, United States - LL-1503 | ecosystem: Environmental > Aquatic > Freshwater > Lake | place: USA: Georgia | collected... | reverse complement strand
GATGGAAGGGCGTTTTAACCTGTCTAATAGCGCCTACAAGCGCGATTTCACGGCCATTGACGATGAATGTGACTGTTACACGTGTACGCACTACACACGGGCTTATATGCACCATGTATTCCGCGGCAGAGAAATCATCGCTGCAACCCTTGCAACTATCCATAATGAGCGCTTTATCGTGCGCTTAGTGGATCAGATGCGACAAGCACTCCTCGATGGCAATTTCGCCGAGATGAAAGCTGATTTCTTAGGCCGCTATAAGCACCGTAGTGGCCAGGCCCGGGATTAAGGTGTTTTATCGGCCAATGTGCCGACAGTTCTCCATCCACCAGGAACCATCTGAAGTGCCTCATCAGGACCCCATGCACCCTGACTATATGGATGCAGAGTCGTCGGGTTCTTTAGAACTTCATCGAGAATCTGCCATGACTGCAATACCGCATCGATACGTGTAAAGCGGAAGTGATCACCAAGAATTGCGGCATCGAGCAATCGCTCGTAAGCCTCTTTGCGTTGCCCAAGGGCTGCAGCAAATTCAACGGTGAGATCAACTGTGTTAGTCACCAAATCAGAGCCAGGCGCTTTTGCTTGAAGTGAGATATCTACGCCATCATGGCGGCCCATACGAAAACGCACGATATTTGGTTCAGGTGCAGGTAAACCGATTGCGGTAAAAAGTTGGCGGGGTGGTTGTTTAAATTCAACAACGGCTTCCATCGTTGTCTCGGCCATCTTCTTGCCAGTGCGCAGATAAATCGGAACTCCTGCCCAACGCCAGTTATCAATAAATAAACGCATCGCCACAAAAGTTTCAGTTTGTGAATGCTCGGCCACGCCAGTCTCATCTAGATATCCCACATACTGACCGCGGACCACGTTTTCAGGCGTCACTTGGCGCATGGCAGATAGGACTTTAATCTTCTCATTTTGCAAAGCAGCGGCACCCATATCTATCGGTGGCTCCATAGTCAGCATTGTTAAGACTTGCAGCAAATGGTTTTGTAAAACATCACGAGTAGCGCCGACTTCATCGTAGAACTTTCCACGACCTTCAATACCAAAATCTTCAGTCATCGTGATCTGAATATTTGAAATGTAGTTGCGATTCCAAACTGGCTCAAAGAGAGTATTGGCAAATCGGAAAACTAACAGATCTTCAACTGATTCCTTTCCCAAATAATGATCGATGCGATAAATCTGATCTTCAGGAAGTAGCTTCTTCAATGAATCATCTAAAGCAACGGCAGTTACCAAATCCCGACCAAACGGTTTTTCAACGACAACGCGGGCGCTCTCAGTAAGGCCCACAGCGTTAAGGCCCTGAGTGACATCGGCAAACATGCCTGGCGCAATTGCTAGATAAATAACTGGCAAATCAAATCCAGTAAGGGTTTCATGGAGCTGTGTAAAAGTGAAAGGATCTTTGTAGTCACCTACTACCAAATGCATCTCATCGAGGAGGTTTGTTAATACTCGCTCATCAACAATTTGCCCAAGGGCTCCATTGCGCTCACGGATTGATCTTTCAACGGTTTCCTTAAACTGCTCTTGACTCCATTTTGACGAAGCAACAGCAAATACGGGAATCTCTAACTCGTCGGATTCTTCCATCTCATAGAGAGCTGGAAACAATTTCTTCTTGGCTAAATCGCCGGTGGCACCGAATAGAACTAGTACATCGGCAGGTTTCAATTACTTTCCTTTGGGTTTTTCGTTGTGCCCACCGAATTTGTAGCGCATTGCGCTAAGAACTCGATTAGCGAATTCATCATTGCCTCGAGAAGTAAAACGTGAATATAGAGATGCACTCAAGACATGAGCAGGAATACCGGCTTCAAGGGCTGCTTGCACTGTCCATCGACCTTCACCACTATCACTAACTTCTGTGGAGTACTCTCCTAAATCTTTACTCTCATGCAGAGCTTGTGCAGTGAGATCAAGAAGCCATGAGGCTACAACGCTTCCGCGACGCCAGACTTCGGTAATTTCGGAGATATCTAAATCATAGGCAGGAGACATCTGATTGGCTGCATCAAAGATCGCTAGGCCTTCTGCAAAAGCGGCCATCATTCCATATTCAATGCCGTTGTGAACCATCTTTACAAAGTGACCAGCACCGGTTGGACCACAGTGCAGATAACCATATTCACTCTGTGATACTTGCCCGCTACGCCCTGGTGTGCGCTCAGCAGATTCAACACCAGGAGCCAGCGCTTTAAAGATTGGGTCAAGGCTGGCCACAGTTTTCCCATCCCCACCAATCATCAAGCTATAACCGCGTTCTAGACCATATACGCCGCCACTTGTGCCAACATCTACAAAGTTAATTCCTTTTTCAGCTAATTTTTGTGAGTTAGCAACATCATTTTTGTAATACGAGTTTCCGCCATCGATGATTGTGTCGCCAGGGCTTAAATGTTCGGCAACTGCTGCAATAGTTGAATCAGTCACCTCTGCAGGAACCATAATCCATACGGTTCGAGGAGTAGGTAAAGCGGCAGCTAGTGCTTTTAAATCTGCAGCTGGCGTGAAGCCTTCACTTGCAAGGGCCTTGATCGCCTCAGGGCTTACATCATGAACTACACAGGTGATTCCAGATTGGCCTAATCGACGAACGATATTGGCGCCCATACGGCCCAAGCCGACCATTGCGAAGTTCATTGTGCTCTCCATGAGGCTCAGTCTACTCTCTGCTACTTATTCTGTGAAAAAAGCCTCGGCATCAACGATTAATCGAGTTAATTGCGCAGCCATCACATGACCTGCCGGGATCGAGAGCTCACCATCAAGAATCTGAGTAACTGCTAGAGCTTTAGACTCTCCTGTCGCTATGATCCATACTTGATCAGATTGATTAATGAAATTCATTGAAAAAGAAACCCTTTGCGGTGGTGGTTTGGGTGAATCTGTAATTGGAATCACTTTACTATTAAGTATTGAGTCCCAGTGATTGGGAAATAATGATGCAACATGTCCATCCGGGCCAAGACCCAAGATGCAGATGTCCATAGTGACTTCGCGAAGTTCGGCTTCATATGAAGCGGCCGCTTCAAAGACATTAACACCATCACCTGTCGATTGAACTTCGTGCACTGTGACAAATGAATTTTTTAAACCAGTACGTACCGGCTGCGAATTTCTAAGTGGACTATCGGCAGAATCAAAGCGTTCATCACTAAACCAGATATGTAATCCAACTAAGTCAGCTGAATGAGCATTTAGCATTTCAATTAGTGCCTTGGTACATTGGCAACCTAACGAGCCACCTGTAAGAGCAATATGGCACACACCATTATCGGCTAGTCGTAGTGAAATTATTTCAATTACCTCAGTGACAGTGGCGCTGACTAATGCAGCGGCATCTGCATACATAGTTACATCTATATCTTTATTCATCGCGAAATTACCTTGGGCAAGTTCCAATTGAACTTGATGGAAATCTCGCGAACTGCCACAACAGCAAGGCCTGAAACCAAGGCAGTAACGGCCTCATTGATACCCAGTGAGGTCATTGCAATATAGAAAAGTGCCCCAGCAACCGCACTTGTTCCAATGGTTTCACGGTGAAGCAATACTGGCTGGACTTGGCACAAAATATCTCGAAACAATCCCCCAGAAACAGCGCCAACGATTGCCAATACCAGGGCAGCTAAAACCGGGGCGTCATGGGTGAGTGCAAACTGGGCACTAGAGACCGTTGCCACGGCCAGACCTAATGTGTCCAAGGAAAGTGCAAAGCGTCCGACTTCTTGTTTCTTTCCGATTGCAATTGTTATTACAACCGCCGCAATGATGGGGAAAAATAACCACGGATGCTGAATCCACGGTGGTTGTTGGCCCATGAAGACATTGCGCAGAGTTCCACCAGAAATAGATGCAATGGCTGCAATGAGCAGTATGCCGCCGTAATCAAGGCCTTTATTGGCTGCAACGCGAGCGCCCACTAATGCAAAAGCAAAGGTGGAAACTAGGTCGAGTGAGTAAACCAGCAGTTCTAGATCCATAAGAATCTACTTCTTTGCAGCTAGTCGGGCCTCACGACGAATGCGTTGTTCCTTTGGATCTGGCACAGGAACTGCTGAAATCAAGCGGCGGGTGTAATCATTTTTAGGGTTCTTCAAAATCTGATCACGATCGCCTTCTTCAACGAGTAATCCATCCTGCATGACAGCAATGCGGTGAGACAAAATATCAACGACAGCTAAGTCATGGCTGATGAAGAGACAAGCAAAGTTCAACTTACCCTGCAGCTCCTGCAGCAGGTCAAGGAATCTGGCCTGAACAGAGACATCCAGGGCCGACGTTGGCTCATCTGCAATGAGTAGATCAGGAGTCAGAGCCAGAGCACGTGCAATACCCACGCGCTGGCGTTGACCACCGGAGAGCTCGTGTGGGTAGCGGTTGCGGTAGCTACGTGGAAGCTCAACTTGATCTAACAAATCTTCAATCTTATGAGCTAAATCTGAACCCTTCGCAAGGCCTGCTAAAAAGATGGGCTCGCCAATTGATTCACCGATTGGAAGTCGTGGATTGAGGGATGAGGCTGGATCTTGGAAAACAATTCCGGTGTGACGTCGAATCGAAGAGAGATCTTTCTGAGAAGCATGGCTAATATCTCTGCCAACGATTTCAATATTTCCAGATTTAATTGGCAGCAGACCAATAGATGCACGGCCCACAGTTGTCTTACCTGAACCTGATTCACCTACTAGTCCAACAATCTCACCTGGATAGATCTCAAGGTTAAAGTTCTTAACGGCCACAAATGCTGGGATGCGTCCACGCTTGGGATATTCAATGGTCACATCGGTCAGCTTTAATACTGGGGCTGGCTTAGCGCTTTCCTTATACGGCAGAACTCGTTTTTTAGATGTTCCAAGACTTGGAACGGCAGCTAATAACTGCTGGGTATATGGATGGACAGGCTTTTTAAAGATCTGCTCAGCCGTTCCCTTTTCAACGGTAATTCCATCTTTCATCACCAAGATCTCATCTGCCATGTCTGCAACAACACCCATATCGTGAGTGATCAAAAGAATGGCTGAATTGAGCTTGCCTTTGAGGTTTCGCATTAAATCTAAGATTTCAGCTTGCACAGTCACATCAAGGGCCGTAGTTGGCTCATCTGCAACAAGAAGGCCTGGATCACAAGCAAGTGCTTGAGCAATCATGGCGCGCTGGCGCTGTCCGCCTGAGAGTTGGTGAGGATATTTATCAATTGATTTCTCAGGATCTGGAATATCAACCATGGTGATTAATTCAAGGGCGCGTGCATGTGCCTCTTTAGGACCCATATCAAAGTGATTACGCAACGTTTCCATGATTTGGAATCCGATGGTGTAAACAGGGTTAAGAGCAGTCATTGGCTCCTGGAAAATGTAGGCAACTTCTTTGCCGCGGAATTTGCGCAAAGTAATTGCTTTGGCGTTGAGCATTTCTAGATCTTTTACTTTAACTGAACCGCTCATACGAGCATTTGATGCCAGTAATGACATTAAACCCAGAGCTGTAGTTGATTTTCCAGAACCAGATTCACCGACAATGGCTGTTACTTTGCCAGGATGTAGGGAGAAGTTCATATCAATAACTGCTGGATACCAAACTCCATCTACCCAGAAATCGACATTGAAATCTTTGATCTCTAAGACTGGCTTACTCATTTGATTGCCTCCATTTGTGAGAAACTGAGGGCATGAGTAATGTCGAGAAATTCCGTCCCGGTAGCGCTCTTGTGAGCGGATGGGTTTTGATTGCCTTTTTTGGTGGCTTCATCATTCAAAGCACTTTTTATGGTGGCGATATTGCCTTGACCGCGCTGATCTGTAGCGCTGGAATTGTCAGTTCCTACCTGCTCTTTCTCAAACCCTATGTTTTGATCTTTGATGAGGGAATTAAGATCGTTAACCCAACCAAAGAGATCACTGTTACCTGGGATTTGGTTGATCACATCGATACCAAATACAGCATGTCCATCACCGTTGGTGATCAAATCTTCCACGCGTGGGCCGCTCCCGCTCCAAGTCGTACTCACCAGAGACGTCTTCACAAGAGTGACCTTCTTCCCGGTGCTGATCCACTTCGTCGTGTTGGTGACTCGTCGCGAAGTGATTCGGGTGTGTGTGCCCATATCGCCAAGCTGCGCAAGAAAAGCTTTGTCAGCGTTATTAATTCCCAATTTGAAGTCAGAAGGGATGCGCGCATCCTGGTTCTGGATCTTGCCCTTGTCATGATTGCACTGGCAATGGCTATTATCTAATTTAGTCATTTGCCTGCGCCAACTTTCTAGCAGATGCTGATTCTTGGCGTTCCTTTTTAGAAATACGACGGCGCTGACGTGGATCAAAAGCATCACGTAAGCCATCACCGATGAAGTTAATACTCAAAGCGATGGAGATGATGAAAAGTCCGGGATACCAAAAAAGCCATGGCCGGGTCGTAAATGAATCCTGGTATTTATTTATCAAAAGACCTAGTGAGACATCGGGCTCAACCACACCAAAGCCAATGTAGCTCAGTGCCGTTTCAAGCAAAATTGCACCTGATAGCAACAAGGTCACTGACACAATAATGACACCCACGGCATTAGGCAGAATGTGCTTAAAGATGATTCGGCGATTAGATGCACCTGCAACGCGGGCAGCATCAACGAATTCACGCTCACGCAGCGTTAAAAACTCACCACGAACTAGGCGCGATAATCCAGTCCATGCAAAGAGTCCAAGATAAAACGCTAGGAACATAGCGCCAAGGTTTCCAAAGTGATATCCAACAACAGAGCCAATAATGATTGCTGGGATAGTGATGATGAAGTCTGTAAAGCGCATTAATACCGCATCGATCTTTCCACGGTAGTAGCCAGAGATGGAACCAACTACCGTTCCGATGGTTCCACCAAGGAAACCAATAACAACCATTACTGAAAGTGAGCGTTGTGTGCCCTTCATCACCAGAGAGAAGAAATCTCTACCAATGTCATCTTGACCAAATGGGTGATCTCCTAGGCCAATTCCATTACCACCTAAGGCTTTAGGAAGAAGTGAGATCGTTGGGCAACCAACTGTGTCATTAGGACAATCTCCAAAGCGCAGTTCAGGCAGATCCTCTGGCGACCATTTCCACCAGCCCTTTACATGCCAGATTCCAAGGAATCTAAAATCAAGAGCAGTAAAAACGAAAACTACAATAAAAATTATTACACCAAGTGAAAATACTGCAGCGCGGTGACGAAAGAAGCGACGTCGAACAATCTGCCCCTGACTCAAACCTTCAATCTCTTTATTGGCAATTGCGTTTTCGCCAGAAGAGCTTATCTCTGTATTGTCGGATACTTTTTTCCTAAAGATCATTATGCGCCTCCCCCTACACGAATTCGAGGGTCTAAGGCTGAATACAATAAATCTGCTACTAAGTTAGCTAGAACAGAAAGAGTTGCCGTAATGAAAAATACGCCCATTAACAAGTTCAAGTCATAGCCAAGCAAACCTTGACGAAATAACGTTCCCATACCAGACCAGCCAAATACGCTCTCAGTGATCAGTGCGCCGCCGATAACACCTGCGAAGTCCACCACCATAATTGTTGTTAAAGGAATCATCGTGTTACGGAAGGCATGTCGCATGATTACTGTGCGCTCAGTTAAACCCTTAGCACGCGCAGTTCGGATGTAATCCTGATTGAGCACTTCTAGTAACGTTCCACGTGAATAACGAATATACCCAGCAAATGAAATAAGGGTGAGGGCTACAGTTGGTAAGAACAAGTGAGTGACGATATCAAGTGATTTAAGCCAGTAATCTGGGGTATCTAGTAGATCACTTCGCTGCCCAATTGTTGGAACAGGGCGATAGTTAATCGCATCAGTCTCCATGTAAGGCTTCCACGTTTGCATAAACTTATCGACTATTACTAAGCCAGCAGAGAGAACGGCAGTAATAATCGTTGTTCTAACGATTGGTGCGCGGTCAATTCTAGAGAATGAGAGCCCAACAAATACGGCAATGGTGATGGTTATGCATGCCATCAAAAATACTGGTAGCGACCCTGGGTGCTTATCAAAGACCCACTGCGCAGGGTAATAAAAAATGAGAGTTAAACCGGCCATAGTAAGAGATGCTTTTAGGGCAGCTTTATTAATCAAACCCACTGAAAGTTGGGTAACCCCATAGGCGATGCCAACTGACATTGCAGTAATCACAATTGGACCCAGCCCAGGATTTAAAAACCAGCCAGACAAACTAAATAAAGTAACGATAGAACCGGCAATAAGTGCAGCTGAGAAAAATGCCAACCAAAACGTTTTGCGCGAGCCTCCAATAATTGAAGCCCAGAAAACTCCACTAAAGAGGGCCAAGCCAATAATCCAGCCTATGGGCACATTGGGTTCTCGCAGAAAATTATTGAATGAGATAGCTAAGTACTCCTTAAGAAGAACTGCCACCCAGAAAATTGGAAGTGAAAACATTAGAAATGAAACGAAGGTCATTGAGTAGTCAAAGCGGCTGTATTGGCGAAGCGCCGTAACAATTCCAATTGAGATTCCAAGGACGATTGCAAAAATAGTTGCAGCCAGCACGAGACGAATTGTTACAGGGATAGCAAGGGCTAAGGAATGAGCCACAGTTGAACCATCACGGCTCATTCCAAAATCTGGCTTGCCGATGAAAACTCCAAAAATACCTTTGAGCCACAAGAAATAACGGGCTGGTGGTGGAACATCTAACTGTAATTCTCTCGTGAGGGATGCGATTAAGAAATCTCGGTTGGGATCTGTGCTTAGTTTCAAATCAGCTAACGGATCACCTGAAATTGCCGCCATGTTGTAAAGAATGAAACTTGACCCAAAAAGAATGACACTCAAAATACCTAGGCGACGCAAGATAAATGCAAGCATGTCAGGTCAGACCTTTCAAGTTTAAACGAGATTGTATAGAACGTATGCGGGCAACTATAGCGTCAAAGAGGCGCCAGGGTTAAACCCTGAGCGCCTCTTTGAACTGCTTTTTAGAGTTAGAAACTAAAGGTTTTTAATCCTTAGTATGTCCACTCCCAGTAGTTCCAGACCATCTGTGGTGAAAGTGGTGCTGGTTTAACATTCTTGAGGTCCTTGTTGACTGCAACAACGCCTGGGTGAACAAACACACCAATAGTGATTGCATCAGCATTTGTTAGACGCTCAATCTGAATGTACTTAGCTGCAAGAAGTGAATCCGACAATGGAGAATCCAAAGTTGAAATGATTCCATCAACAGCTGGGTTGCTATAACCAAGGATGTTGTTTCCACCATTGGTATCAAAAACCTCAGCTGATTGACGTTGAGTTACAGATGATGCTACCCATGCGAAGAAGTATGCATCGTAATCTGAGTTACCCAGCTTTGATGGCCAGTCAGTACGTACGTCTCCGACTAGATCAAAACCAACCTTGGCCATGTTTGCCTTTGCTAGTGCAAATTCAGAGGCACGACGTGGGTTATTACCTGGAACAAGAACGCGAACCTTTACTGGTTGCTTCAATGCATTTGGGTAGTACTTCTGTACTAGAGCAAGTGCGCTTGCGTTACGAGTTTCTTGTGTTCCACGTGAGTAGAACGCTGATCCATTGGCTGCAATTACCTTGTCATAGGTTGCAGATCCTGGTGATACCCAAGTTGACTGAATTGGAGTTGTAACACCGTTAATTGGTGCAATCAACTTCTCCATGATTTCATTGCGAGGAATAGCGAGCAAAAATGCCTTACGAAGTGCAAGAGACTTTGCGCCATCTTTTACAGAGAAGAGACCTGTATATGGAGCTTCATCAGGGACAGTATCGTAGTGAAGGTCCCAGTGTTCATAAGCTACGTTGTTCACGCCTACTAAGTTCACTGCTGAGATAGCCTTGAGCTTTGCAACACCATCGGCTGTTGCCTGACCAGAGTAAACATCTAGTTCACCATTTGCTAGAGCCTGTGCAGCTGCAGTTCCATCACCAATGAACTTGAAAACAACCTTGTCGATTGTTCCGCTCATGGCTGGGCCTGAGTTGTACTTAGGGTTCTTAACAAGAGTTACAGATGTCTTCGCAACGGCGCTATCAAGAATAAATCCACCGTTGCTTACAAGAAGTAGTGGGTTTGTCTTTGAATCAACGGTTGTAATGGTGTAATCCTCAGACCAAATCTTTCCTATCTTCTTAAGAAGAGCAGTGTCCTTAGACTTGAATGCGTCTAGGAAACGATCTTTTGCATCTTGGTTTGCTGAAGCAGACTGTAATGAAGTCTTTCCATCAGCCATCAAAACCAATGTGTGAACTGCAGCTGGTCCTGGACCATAAAGATCCCAGTTAGCAATTGGCTTCTTGTACTGAAGTGTTACAGACATCTTGTCGGCAGAGAGAACTGGATCTCCAACGATGTTATCGGCATAGACACCTGAGTATCCAAGGCCGTTAAATGCTGGCTTCGTAGTCTTGCTCTTTGGGTCACCGAGACCAGCTGCGATTGAGTATGCATCGCTACTCAGCACGTGTGAAAGTAAGAGATCGACACCATCAATTGGTGTGCCATCTGACCACACGCGGCCTGGGTTCACTGTGTACTGAACACGGAAATCATTTGCTGACTTCTTCGTAATTTTGTATGAACCAAAAATTGTGTTCTTTACAAGTTCCTTCTTATTGTTGTAATAGTTAAAGCCTGCACCTTGTAGATATGAAACTGCAGAACAGGTTGTTGAGTTTGTAGCTGAAAGGCTGCAGTTCAATCCTGTAATTGGGTTAGTTTCATGCAAGATAACAGTGGAACGAGTTGCCGCTTGAGCTGGAGTTAACAGTGAGACTGCTAAAGCCGCCGCTGCTGCAGCTGCGAGCGCAAACTTTGCGCTACGTGTGAACTTCATATGTCCTCCTCGAGGGATAAGTAAAAGCGTCTGTGGAGAGTCGACCTGCCCCAGAGGCGCTTTTGGTGATGTGAGTCTGCCCGAATTGCCCGCTTGAGCGCAACATCTGCGGTATGTGATTGAGCGTGTGGTGTGTAACAATCTTTGTAATAAAAGAGGTCAGTGAGTGTGGTGATGGGGTGATTTTTAGCCTGCGGTGCGGGCTGCCTCGATCTGGGCCGTGGTCAACCTAGGGGCAGCCAATGCCCAGAGCAGCAGACCCAATGCCATCCCAACTAAATAGGGGGCACGCAGCGCATTTTCTCTGGAGAGCACGTGAGTCAGTGCGCTCACGAGCCCTCCCCCTACAAACATCCCAATTGGAATTGATCCCCAGGCAAAAAATCTATAGACGCTATTCACACGACCCAACAAATGCGTGGGGATGATGCTTTGACGAAGTGAGACTGTAATTGTGTTCCATAAAATGGCAACAAATGATTCAACAACAGTTACGACCCATACCACTTGCCACGAGGATGTCACACCAATCACTAGCGCACCTATAGGCGCAGCAGCAAGAGCCAAGGACAGCGAAGGACCGCTACCAAATGTGGCTGAAACTTTAGGAGCAAGTATTCCTCCGATAGTTCCCCCCACTGCACCTGCCGTACCAAGAATTGCAAAAGTGACAACAGATGTGTGCAGAACTTCTTGGGCAAATAAAATATAAACAGCACCGACCATAGTTCCTAAGCCATTCATTGATCCCAAAATAATCGCCATAGGGCGAAGTAATGGATGGGCCCATAACCACACATAACCTTCTTTAATCTCGGTCTTAAAATTTATCTTCTCTCGAGGCTTGTCATCAGCTACTGGTTTGAAAGTGCCTTTAAGGCAGGCAATTAATGCAACTGCAAAAAAGAACGATGCTGCATCAAAGAAAAACGGGATAAAAATAGCAATACCTATCAGTAGTGAACCTAAAGGGGGTCCAATAAAGCTATTAGTTAACGACTCTGCCGACCACATGCGCCCATTTGCTTTTTCCAGGTTCTCTTTATCAACGACCGATGGCATTAGAGTCTGGGCGCTGTTATCGCGCAAGACCTCTGCCACACCAAAAAGGAAAGCGGTGATTAGCAAAGTGAAATAAATCGGCCAGTTAGTCTCTAGATTTGTAATAGTGGTTAGTTCATCAAGGGCTGGAAATGAATCTTTATTGAAGAAAACTACAAGCCCCACAAAAACAGTTAACAGACCTCGCATGAAATCCATGGCCACAATGAGTTTTCTGCGATCAAAGCGATCCGTTAAAACTCCGGCGTGTAATGTGAAAATCAACCACGGCAAACGTGATGCAAAGCCAGCAGCAGCGATCAAAATAGGTGAGCGTGTGATAGCTGATGCCAGCCATGGATAGGCAACCATAGAAACTCCATCGCCCAGGTTAGAAATAGCTGTTGCGGTCCATAGTTTCCAATAAGAAGGTCCGAGCTTTTTACTCATTGTTTAGGGCCTCTTTTGCTGTGCTTTCACCAACGTGGAGAAGAAATCTTAATGAAAGAAGTGCAATCACAGTTGCAATTGCACCGCCAATCAATAGCGGAAGGCGCAATCCCCCTTTAGCAATGAATCCTCCAAGTAAAGATCCAAAGGGCATTAATCCCCACACTAATGTGCGCCTAGTTCCATGAATGCGGCCAAAGAGATGGCCCGGAATAACGCTTTGATAGGTTGCCATGAGAAGAATATTCCAGTTAGTTATTGTGAAAGAGGCTATGAATGCTAAAGCTATGTAGACATAGATATTGGGTGATAAGCCTTGCACAAGTATAAGAAGAGAACTCATAAAAATACATATAGCCATCACTTTGCTGCGGCCAAATTTGGTCGAGAGCTTGGGAGCCACTAGCGCCCCAATAATCGCACCAGATCCTTGGATAGTTAATGCCAGTCCAAAGAACGCAGGCTTGAGATTTAACTCATTTAATATAAACAAAATGATGGTGGAAGTGGACATGGAATAACAAATACCAATACTGGCAGTTGTTACAACAAGTCTGAGTAACGGCTTGTTGTTATATAGGTAGTGAATTCCAAATCTCATGTCTTCAACAAAATCTGGTTTCTTATCAGCACTTTCTTCAATACGTATATCTTGTAAGAATTTAACCGGAATAGATGCAGCTAAGGCTGCAGCAACCAAAAAGCCTACGCTGTTGATAACAAAGGGTATGTAAATAGCCAAGGCATAGAGAAAGCCACTCAATGGTGTTCCAATGAAACCTTGAATCACTGTTTCAGATATTTGAAGCCTTGAATTGCCCTTTTCGAACTGGCTCTTATCTAAAATCTGTGGAATGAGTGACTGAGATGTTATATCTGCCGTTACTTCACACATTCCAATCAGAAGAGTTGCTAGAAGCAATATGTATATTGTGATCGTATTGGTAGCAATGGAGAGTGCAATGAGGGCAGCAATCACAAATCTGACGGCATTTGCTCCGGCTAGTAGAAATCTTCGATCAACTCGATCCACTATTGCGCCAATAGGAATGGCGAATAAAAGCCAAGGCAGCATGACCACGGCACTAATTGCAGAGATCAGGACAGGGTTCTTAGTAAGTGTGACTGCAAGAAGTGGAGCGGCCGCGATTAGAACCCCATCGGCTAAATTCGAGGTAAGGCTAGCGCCCCACATGCGATTAAAGGCCGGCCCCAGAGATTTCATGCGCGCCAGCCTAGCGCCGAAAACTAAATAAGTAGGAGCTTTTTAGCCTTCTCAACGGCGCTATAGCGGCCATCTGCTTCTAACTTTCGGTAGGTGTTGCGCAGATGTGTTTTCATGGTGTTTTGTGAAATGTGCAATGACTTAGCAATTGCTGAAATTGGATTACCAGTTGTTAAATGTTTAAGGATTTCCAGTTCTCGCTGAGTTAGTTTTTCTTCTAGCTCACCAGAATCTGAATTAATAGTATGAAGTCGCTCGGTCATAGCTTGAACCAACCCTTCCAAATAGATAGTTGGCTTTGCTGCAGCCGCTTTGACAATGAGCGGATACATGGCGCTTTGTCGTATGAAATATTCGTAATAACCATTTTCAGCCCCTAGAGCCAGAGCCTTATTGAGAGATTTGAGGGCAACATTTTCATTCTTCAAGTTGATACTAACTTCCGATAGCCATTTATTAATCTTTTCTCTGACTGTTCTCTCAGGTAGAGCATCAATCATTGCAGCCACCTTTTTAGGATCTTTAGAAAATTGAACATTTGCTTCAATCTGGCGCACTAAGTCAATTCTTGGCATGCGTTTGATGAGTTCCTCAGCGCGGGACCAATCCGATGTAGTCAATCGCAAGAAAACTTCGCTCATATCAATTATCCAACTCAATTGGTTGGGCGTGTAAAGAGTACGTAAAAAAGCACGCTGACTTGTAATTGCTTCAGATCCTGCAGAAATCGCGCCTTGGCTTATGTGAATGCGGGTAATTGTTCCCTGCGCCATAAGAAACCAGGGCCAAATCTTCCAGCGCGAACCTTCGGTCATTAGCACATTGAGTGTTTGGATACAGTTATCTAAGTCAGAGGCTTCTAACTGCGCACGAGCTAATACCATCATGGCATCGAGTGGCCCATTTATTCCAACATATCCGGCTTGAAGTGCCTGAGAGATTGCGATGTGTGATATTTCAGCAGCTTGGAGATATTGACCTTCGGAATACAGAAGCATCGATTGCATGCAAAGGAGCTGATAAGAACTCAATTGGTGATCGCCATCTGGTGGCAATGATGTGGCTGTGGCATATGCATCTGCCAGAGCTGTAAAATCATCATGGAGAAATGCTTGGCGGGCTCGTAATCGCAAAAGCGCACGTAAGTCGGTGGAATCAAGCTCAGAATCTGATTCTAGATTTAAAAGGGCAATATCAAGACATTGAGTTGTTCGTTCAAAATCACCACGGGCAAAATAAACATTTGCCTTGACCATAGCGCTGACGCGATAGAGGAGTTTTCCTTCTGGGGATAGTCCAGCGATGTATTCAAGCTCTGTTGCCAAGGCCTCAGCGCTCTTAAAATCAGATGAAACAAGATGGCCAACTACTCGAATCGACTTCTTCATTACTTCACCATGTGCAGAAGCATCACCAGCAAAATCAGCCCATTTAATCAGCAAGTCACCTCGCCCAATAGAGGCCATCTGACGCACACTTGATCTGAACATTTTCGCAAACTGTTCTTTATTTCCAGATTCATAAGCAAAATGCAGGGCCTTTGAAAGCTCCCCTCTTTGGACAAAGAGCTCAGCCAATTTTTCCTGCACAACTTGCTTCTGGTCCCAATCCTCAAGAGGAATTTGTGTTAATGCCTCATAGATAATCGGATTAAAGCGATAGGTACGATTCACGGTGGTAGAAGCTGTCACTAATAGCCCATCCATGGCTATTCGATTCAGCAACTCTTCGGAATAATCTCTACCGAGTATCAAAGAAGCAATTTCAAGATCAAATTCTTCAATAATCGCTAGTTTGCGCAGTTTTTCACGGGTGGCCTGCGAAAAAGTGTTATAACTTTCAATAGCCAGAATTCCTAAGGGATTAACATTTGCGGCAGATGCCGCCAAAAAAGTTGTATGAGAATTTCCTTTTGCGATATTACGACATATCAATTGAACTGCTGCTGGCCATCCTTCGCACATCGCTAACTCTCGAGCATTGCCATTTTCAGTTAAATCCACACCATTTATTGCTGCTATAAATTCAACTTCTTCTTTTGAAAACTTTAGTTCGGCAGTTGTGATTACGCTCAAGTTCCCTATTGCTGCATATCTAGCTAAAGATGTCATAGGTGAATTTCTTCGAATGATGACTAAGTGAGAATTGCTAGGGACGTTATCGATAATCAACTGGGCATATGGTGCAAGATTATTATTGTCTGCAGGTCCAGCATCGATGACGAAGTTATATTCTCCATCTAATCGACCAACTGCAGCTGCTAACAATTTGATAGATTCACCAGGCTCAAAATGCTCTAGCTGGTCGACATTTATAAAGAAATTTGGGAAGTGGGCCGATATTGCTGCAATGACATGAGCTTGAAAATCTTGAATAGTGTCAGTGACATCTGCGGTGTACCAAAAGGTTGGGCGATCATTTTCTTTCACCCATTGAGCAACCAAGGTTGTTTTTCCAAACCCTGCAGGGGCGATGACCAAAGTTGCTCCGGGAACGTTGGATTCAAAGAGATTGAAAAGATGTTTGCGAGACAAGAAACTAGCTGCCAGGGCAGGTGGCTGCGAGCGCGAAAGGCTCACCCCCGAAGAGGTGATGTTGTGAGTGCTCATGGGACAAGGGTGAGGCCAGGTGGTGTTTATGACAAGGTGAAATCACCCTATGAGGGGTGAGATGAGCGGGGGATTTCCTTCAGGCACAACTACAGAGCTAGGTTTTTTCTTATCTGATCTGCGTGCTCAATGGCATGACGGGTATAGACCTGCAGCCAACGCTCTAGTGAGAACTCACCGCTCTCTGAGTGAATACACGAGTTCTTTAACTGTGCAAGTTCAAGACGCTTGATGATTTCAAGTGATCCTGCACGCACTGCTTTAAAAACAGCAATTGATGACTCGACAGGCATATCTGTATAACCAAGAGTTGGGTTTTTTGCCCACAGGCCTTCGTCATAACCTTGAATAGCAGATCCAGGTTCTGCAACTAAGCGCTTGAGGCGGGCAAAAGACTGTGCCTCGCTATCTGCGCAGTGGTGAATGACTTGGCGAGAACTCCAATCCTGCCCCACACACAGATCTAACTTTGATTCAGGAACGTTGGTGGCAATAGCTAAAAACTCATTCGTTGCCTTTTCATAAGCGGCGGCTATTTCGGATATAGATGCCATCAGTTTCCAATCTGTAATTGGACAGAATGGCTCTCAACGAAATGATCATCATCTCCCACTTTGTCCACCAAGAGAACAACGATTATCACCAGCAGCCCGGCAATGATTCCAATTAGTAGGCCCGACTTCTTATCAAGGTTAATCTGCATGTCGTAAATATAGCCCCAAAGTAAAGAACGGCCCGGTTCGCATCGCTGCGCACCGGGCCGTTCTACCCTCGATTTTTAAAGCGGTTTAACCGATCTTTGCTACCTGAGCAAGTGACTTCTTTAGAAGCTCACCGTCGATCACGCTAAAGCCAAGAGGACCACCAACATCCTTAGAGCACTTGGAGCTCAAGATATAAGTGGCATAGGCCTTAACTGCTGCTGCCTTAGTCTTATCTGGATAAGCAGTATCTGCTAGAAGGTAAGAAACGATACCGAGAGGATAGGCGCCCTTTTCCGTCGTTGCATAGTTATAGGTAAGGAAGCCGTTGGCATCCTGTGTGGCTGATGCAAGGAATGCACCCACACCAGTTGAATCAGGAACTACTGATGATCCAGCAGGGTTAATCACATTTGCAATCTTTAGATTATTTGCTGTTGCATAGTTCACTTCAGCGTAGGTGATTGAGTAAGCAGTCTTTCCAGCGAGCTGAGAAACACCTGTCGATGAAGCAGCTCCAACTACACGACCTAAGTTAGCTGGGGCGTTGATATCTCCTGGGAAAGAATCTTTAAACACCTTGCTCTTGGCCTTTGTCCACACAGCAGATGCTGACTTGTTCAAGTAGTTAGTGAAGTTCTCTGATGTTCCAGAAGAATCTGAACGGTAAACAACCTTGATTGGCTTATCTGGCAATGTGTAGTGCTGTTGCACAACCTGTGTACGAAGAACTACTTGATTTCCCTTTGCATCCTTCTTTGGATTTCCATTTGCATCCAGTTTATAGATGACCTTAGTTGTTGAACGGTTGTTATCAGCAACAATTGCTGGATCATTCCAACGTGTGATAGTTCCACCGAAGATTCCAGCGATTGTTGATGCTGACAGTGAAAGAGTTGTCTTTGCTGGAAGATTGTGCAAAATTGCAATTGGTGCTGCAACTAATGGCACGTGAATCAGTGTTGCGCGCTTTGTTGCTGCTGTGTAAGCACCATCTGACATCCAGAAATCACCAATTGATTTATCTGAGTTAGCTTGTCCTGTACCAGATGATGATGAAGCGTAAACATATGTGTGTCCTGAACCACTGGCAGCAAATCCAGCTTTGCAACCTTCGATAAGTACAGCAGGAAATGATGCTCCTGAACCCTGAAGATCAACTGCATATGCTGGCGTACCTGCTACTAGACCGAACGCGAGTGCAAGTGATGCAACTTTCGCGAGCTTTGAAATTCTCATGTAATTCCCCTCATAGGTTTAGATGTCAACTACAGCAACAAACCTATGGAGCCAGGGTTAACGCATAAGGAGTACTGGTTGAACGCGAGTAAACCTTTAGGTGAACAAATGGTGTCTCTACTAGCCAAAGCGCCCGGTCACATAACTCTCAGTTCGAGAGTCTTGTGGGCGGGAGAAAATCTCAGAAGTTGGAGCAACTTCAATCATCTGGCCAGGTCCGCCATCAGAGAGAAAGAAGGCGGTGTAATCAGAGACGCGTGCAGCCTGCTGCATATTGTGAGTAACAATGATGATCGTCATTGTCTCTGACAGGTGGCGGATGGTCTCTTCAATACGAAGGGTTGAACCTGGATCCAACGCTGAACATGGTTCATCCATGAGCAAGACTTGTGGGCGAACAGCTAGAGCACGTGCAATGCACAGGCGCTGCTGCTGACCGCCAGAGAGTGATCCTCCGTGAGCACCCAAACGGTCTTTTACTTCATTCCACAAACCTGCCCGCTCTAGACACTCCTCCAATAAATCCTCTTTGTTCTCAACTTTAAGTTGAGCTAACTTGAGACCAGAGAGAACGTTTTCACCAATTGTCATTGATGGGAACGGGTTAGGCTTTTGGAACACCATTCCAATTTGCAGGCGGATCTTGGTTACATCTGTACCTGGTGCGTAGACATCTTTGCCATCGAGCAGAACTTCACCGGCCATGGCAGCACCGGGAATGAACTCATGCATGCGGTTAATTGTGCGGATAAAGGTTGATTTACCGCATCCTGATGGACCGATAAGGGCGGTAACAGTGCCTGCTGCAAAATCTAAAGAGATATTTGAAAGCGCGTGATGCTTTCCAAACCAAGCGTGCACGCCGCGGGTCTCAAGGCCAGTTCCAAGTGCTGCAGTGCCGGGCACCTTAACGGCTTTGGCCTTAGCAACTTCTGCCAATGATGATGGCTTTACTGATATCTGCATTTCTTGGTTCTCGCTTTCATGTGAGGTGCTCATTTAGAAACCTTTCGGGATCCGAGGAAGCGTGCTGATGTGAAGAGAATAAGAACAAGTCCAACAAGAACGAGTAGGCCGGCCCAAGCACGAGTAATCGCCTCGGGTGAACCTGCATTAAAAGATTTCCAGATGTAATACGGCAATGAACCCATCGGACCTGTGAAAGCGTTTGGATTAACTTTGTCGCCACCACCAGTAAGCAGAAGAATTGGCGCAGTTTCACCAGCAATGCGTGCAACACCTAAAATGACTGCAGTGACTAAACCACTTCTAGCTGCAGGTAAAACAATCATGGCAACTGTGCGCAACTGAGTACCACCTAGTGCAGTTCCAGCTTCACGCAAATCATTTGGGATCAAGTTAAGAACTTCTTCAGATGTTCGGGCAATAGTAGGAATCATCAGGATAGTGAGCGAAAGCGCTCCCATAAATCCTGAGTAACCTTTAGTGATCGGATAAAGAATCGCTGAAAGAATAAATAAGCCTGCAACAATCGATGGAACACCACTCATCGCTTGAACAAGAAAGCGAATTGGCCCAGTAAATCTGCCTTTAATTTCAGTCAAATAAAGTGCAGTCAATATTCCAATGGGAACACTCATCACTAATGCCAATACCATCAATGTAAGAGTTCCAGTTATAGCGTGGAGCAATCCACCATTTGAAAGCGGATCCGTTGGTGTTGCTAAAGCCATGTCTGTGGTAAACAGTCTAAAACTGATGCCAGGTAGGCCTTTTTGTAGCACCGTTGCCAAAATACTTGCAGCGGGAATAACTGTGACGATTGCGCCAATAGCAACTAGAGAATTAACTAGTGCGTCTTTTGCAGCTGCATTGCCACGTTGGATTCCCTTAAATGCGGTTGTAAAGATCGCATAAGCGATAAAGAAGCAAACAAAATAAGCAAGCTTACCTTTCAGAGGTGTTAGGAAGACGAGTAAGTATGAGCTCAACAGCGAACCTATAAAAATAGCCCCGTCGATAGCTCGATCTTTTGGCGAAGCCGCCCATGGTCTTGTTGGCGTAGCAGTCATTGTCATCTTTAGCGCCCTGACTTCCCAGTGGTTTTCACAATCAAGTTAGCAATTGCATTCACAATTAATGTGAGTAGGAATAGAATCAAACCCGCAGCCATGAGAGCTTTTATTTCATATGGGCTTGCATCACCAAATTTGAGGATGATTAATGAGGCAACGTTTCCACCGGCACCAAGCAACATCTGCCAGTTGACTTGAAAAACAATATTGAGAACAGTGAAAACTGCAACTGTTTCACCCATCGCACGTCCCAAGCCAAGCATTGCTCCACCTATCACTCCACTTCGCCCATGTGGAATAACGACTGCTTTTATCATTGCCCACCGTGTTGCACCTAGTGCATACGCGGCTTGAATGCGATCAAGTGGTGCCTGTGAAAAAATTTCGCGTGAAACAGAGGTGATGATTGGGATGATCATGATTGAAAGCACCACTCCTGCGACAAATGGCGAGCGTGTATAAACCGGCACTTGCATATCAAAAATTGGAATAAAGCCCAAATAGCGATGCAAAAGCTTGGCCCAATATTCAACACTAGGCATCAATACTAGGAAGCCCCAAATACCAAAAAGAATTGAAGGGAACGCTGCCATCAAGTCGATAATTGTTATGAGTATTTTCTTAAGCCAGCCAGGTGCGTAAAAGTTCAAAAATAGCGCTGAAAACACTGAGATTGGAACGGCTATGACCACAGCGATAAGAGAACACAAAATCGTTCCGACCAGCATGGCTGCTAATCCAAAATGACTATCTAGGACGTTTCCAGCGTCATCTGTTGAGATTGACCACTCAGAATGAGTAATAAAACCAATTCCTTCTTGGCGCAAAACTTCAAAGCCGCGGTAACCAAGGAAAATCGCAATCAGTCCAAGAATGGCTAATGAAGACAATCCACCACCCGTAACAACGCCTCGGAAAACTTTATCTGAACGACGTGGTTCAGTAACGATTTCGCGTGGAGCTGGAATTACCAGTTCTGCTGTTGACATTATTAGGAGGCATACCTTCCAGTGACAAGGAAATAAACACGTCGCGAAATAGAGACTGCATGATCTGCATATCGCTCGTAATAGCGCCCTAAAAGGGTCAAATCAATTGCTGTTTCAATTCCGTGCTTCCATGTCGGCTCAATTAATATGGCGATTAGTTTGCGGTGTAGGTCATCCATCACGTCATCATCTCGCTCGACTTCAAGGGCCATTTCAGTATCGCGAGTGGAGATTACAACACCAGTTTTTTCAGTGATTGCTACAGCTGCAACTCCCATTGCTTGGGTAATTGAAACTAGCTCCGGTGGCACCGCTGCATTTGGGTGACGCAAACGAGCAATCTTTGCAACGTGGTGAGCTAGGTCGCCCATTCGCTCTAAATCTGAACCCATGCGCAGTGCAGTTATGAGAGCTCGTAGATCTGATGCAACCGGTTGTTGCCTTGCAATAATGTCGATAACGCGTGAATCAATTTCATGCTGATAGTCATCAATCTTGACGTCTGTTGCGATTACTTCTTCAGCAAGTTTCAAGTCGCATGAAAGAATTGCACTCGTTGCTTTTGTCATAGAACTGGCAACCATCGCAGTAAGGTCAACCAGAGACTGCGATACGTTATCTAGTTCATCTTGGAAAACAGATCTAATGAGGGCCATGGCGCTAAACCTATGTGGAGGTGATGAATAGAGGCCCATGGTTAGGTGAACGGAAGGTTAACTGGCGAATCGAGCCTATAGAGTGAGGCCTGTGAAGTTCTTGCGCCGAGAATTAGAGGCCCCAGAACCTAGAGCCTTGCCTGAAATGCTTCTTGAGACCCTCACTCTCCTCGATGAAGATTCAATGATTTTAGCCCCGGGAGAGATTCCATTATTTATCACCCCTGGTGTTGAAACTCTGGGGATTCTAAAAGATGGCCGTGTTCAAAGCTCTGAATTACTTGCAACAGTTCGAGTGGTCCGGCGAACACATAATCAACAGGTGGGGATGATTGAAATTCCTAGAGGACCAATTGGAGAAGGCAAGCACGAGCTAACTGTAAAGGTACTTCCACTAACAAAAGATGATTTAGTTTTAGTTCTTATTAGTGATGAGAGTGAAGCACAACGTGTTCATGATGTTCGCCGAGATTTCGTAGCAAATATTTCACATGAATTAAAAACTCCAATCGGTGCCCTCTCTCTTTTAAGCGAAGCAGTTCTTGGTTCAAAAGATGATCCAGAATCCGTAGTTAAATTTGCCACCCGAATGCAATCTGAGGCAAAGCGATTAACAGATTTAGTCCAGGAAATTATTGATTTATCGCGTGTTCAAGATTCTGATCCATTACAACTTGCTCAGGAGGTCAGCGTTGACTATGTGGTTAGAGAGGCAGTCGATCAATGTCAAATCACAGCAGATAGTCGCACTATCACCGTGAGTTATCTTGAAAACAGCGATGCTGTTGTATTAGGCGATCGCGATCAATTGATTATGGCAGTTCATAATTTGGTTGAAAATGCCATCAACTATTCACCTGAAAATACAAAGGTTTCAATTACTACTACCAGTGAATCTGGCATCATAGATATCTCTGTTACAGACCAGGGAATTGGAATATCTGAATCTGAACAAGATCGTATATTTGAACGTTTCTATCGTGTGGATCCGGCACGTTCACGCCAAACAGGTGGAACTGGGTTAGGTCTATCAATTGTTAAGCACGTGGCAGCAAAGCATGGCGGTGAAGTAAAGGTATGGAGTGTCGAAAATGTGGGCAGTACTTTTTCAATCCGACTACCCATCTATGAATCACCTATGGAGAATGCTCAATGACAAAGATACTTATAGTTGAAGATGAATCATCATTTTCTGAAGCTTTAGCTTTCTTGCTTGGAAAAGAGGGATTTGAAGTAAGTGTTGCAGAAGATGGCCGTGCCGCACTCAATCACTTTGCAAAAGAAGGCGCGGACTTGATTCTTCTTGACCTCATGATTCCAGAAGTATCGGGTGTAGATGTATGTCGCACCATTCGCACAACTTCACAAGTTCCAATCATCATGCTCACTGCAAAAGATACAGAAATAGACAAGGTGGTTGGCCTTGAACTTGGCGCAGATGACTATGTCACTAAGCCGTATTCATCACGTGAGTTAATAGCACGCATCAAGGCCGTCTTGCGTCGTGGGATACCAGACAGTGAACTGCACGGTGATCTTGATGTTGTCTCAGTCGGCCCAATTAAGTTGGACACAGCAAGACACCAAGCATCTATCAATGGTGCTCCGGTTGGATTACCGCTTAAGGAATTTGAATTATTGGAGTTTTTAATGCGAAATGCTGGCCGTGTTTTAACTCGCTCTCAACTTATCGACCGAGTGTGGGGTGGAGATTATTTTGGGGACACAAAGACCCTCGATGTTCATATCAAGCGTTTGCGTTCAAAGATCGAAATAGATCCTGCTAACCCTGTGTTGATTCAAACCATAAGAGGTCTTGGTTACAAGTTAGAGAACTAATCCTCAAGTGCCAGCACTCTCATATTCTTTTATGAGGGTATTTATAGATCTTATTACTGCCTCTAAACCTATTATGTAATCATGACTTCTCTAGAAAACATTCGAAGCGTGGTGAATGAGCCCAAATTCACCTATCGGCAACGTATTGCACAATTAGCCAACTTGGCAGAAAACTTGCTTGATCCACCACCAGTACGTAAACAGTGCACCGAGGCTCATGAGAAGCGGATTATCTGCGACATGTTTGAGGGCAACGCTCCTTATCGCCCACGTTATTTGCTACCTGACTACAAAAAAGTTCTAGAAAACGGTTCGCGATTCCTAGAGCTACCCGTTGCTAAGGATTTTGATGACGCTCTGGCATTCCTATTAATAATGTATTCGGCAACACCATCTATTACCGGCTACCCCGTTTACTTTGGAGATCTAGATTCTATCCTTCTTCCCTACGTTGATGGTGTGAGTGATGAAGATCTATATGCCAAATTAAAACGTTTTTGGATTTCACTCGATCGAATGTTTCCGGATGCCTTTGCACATACAAATCTAAGTCCAATCTATAACCGAGTTTCAAAGATGATTTTGAAATTAGAGCGTGAATTACTGCAGGTGGTTCCTAACATTTCCTTAAAAGTTGACCCAAAACTCACTAGCAATGAATATCTCCTCGATGCAGTGCAGACTGTCTTTGCTTGTGGTAAGCCACATTTCATCAATGATGAGATGATGCAAAGAGATCTAGGTTCTGAGTATGCAGCTGTTAGTTGCTATAACTCGCTTAAGATTAGAGGCGGTTCTCATACTTTGGTGCGCATAAACTTGAAGAAAACTGCCCAAGAGTGTGATGGCGGAGTAAATAAATTCTTTGAAACAACACTTCCTTATTACCTTGGTCTGACTGCCGAACTCATGGAGTCAAGAATTCTTTATTTGGTTGAGGAATCTGGATTCTATGAGAGCAACTGGTTAGTAAATGAAGGCCTGCTTGATTTAGATAGGTTTTCTGCAATGTTCGGTCTATTTGGTTTGGCTGAGTGCGTCAATATCTTGATGGAACAAGAAGGTGTTTCGGGCACCTATGGTCACAGTATTGCCGCCGATGATTTGGGGTATCGCATCACTAGTTTTATCGCAGATTGGGTTAGCCGAAGCAAAATGCCTTACTGCAATGGAAATGATGGCTACGCTTTCTTGCATTCTCAATCTGGAATTGACCTTGATCTTGACGTAACAGCTGGAACTCGAATTCCTATTGGCACAGAACCTCCACTCCTAGAACATCTACGCACAGTTTCTCGCCACCACCATCTCTTTGCCTCCGGCATTAGTGATGTTTTATCTTTTGACGAAACTGCCGTAAAGAATCCACAGGCAGTTGTTGATGTGATTCGTGGGGCTTTTAAGAGTGGAATGCGTGATTTCACATTCAATTTGGATAGCAACGACTTCATACGAATTACGGGCTATTTAGTTCGTAAATCTGATTTAGCAAAAATGCCATCTGCTCGTCATGCAAGCACATACCTGGGTGCAGGTTCCGTAGCAGATTCTCATGTTGATCGGCGCAATGTAAAGCGAGTAATGAGTGCTGAAAGCTCACCTAGCTCTGGTAGCTAGCACGATTAAGTTTTCTTGGGTCGATGGCCCAGGAAATCGTTACGTACTATTCTTGCAGGGCTGCAACTTCAACTGTTTAGCCTGCCACAACCCGCAAACTATTCCTTTGAAAACTCCGCGTGCCAACGAGATGACTGTGCAAGAAGTTCTTGAGGAGATTCGTTGCTCAATGCCCTATATCTCAGGGATTACTGTTTCAGGTGGTGAAGCCACGGTGCAGCATGAATTTGTGCATGATCTCTTTAAGGAAATTAAATCGCGCAAAGAGTTTGAGGCTCTTACTACCTTCATTGATAGTAACGGAAATGCACCCCAAGAAGTGTGGGATCAATTAGCCCCATACACCGATGGCGTTATGCTTGATTTAAAAGCCCTCGATGATGCCAAGCACATCGAGCTCACCGGAAGTTCAAATGCAATTGTCCTAGATTCAATTAAGTATTTAGATTTGATTGGAAAACTCTATGAAGTGAGATTGCTCTTAGTCCCAGGCCAGAATGACTCTGATAAAGAGTTAATTGATACGGCCGTGTTGTTGAGAGGGATTAATCCAGAGATGCGCATCAGGATAAACGCGTTTAAAACCCACGGCGTTCGAGCACAAGCTCGACAATGGCCAGAAGTAAATGATGCCGATCTGGCTCGCTACAGAAATATTGTCAATTAAAGCCGAGCAAAAGCATCATCAAGAACGCTTAAAGCATCTTTAAGGAGCTCATCTGTAATAACAAGCGGTGGCAGGAAGCGCACAACGTTTGAATATGTACCAGCAGTAAGAACCAACACGCCTTGACTCTGGCAGTACTTAACAACTGCGTTCATAGCTGCTGTGTTTGGATTCTTAGTTCCTGGCTCTACTAATTCAATTGCCTGCATAGCACCGCGCCCACGCACTTCACCAATTACTGGATACTTCTTAGCAAGTGCGCGAAGCGATGATCCTAGAATCTCACCAATGTGCTTGGCACGGGCCACAAGGTTTTCTTCTTCCAAAACCTGTATTGCGCCAAGGGCTGCAGCACATGCGATTGGGTTACCACCGTATGTTCCACCTAAACCTGATGCATGCACTGAATCCATTACTTCAGCGCGGCCAGTAACTGCTGCAAGTGGAAGTCCACCAGCAATACCCTTAGCGGTAACAACCATGTCAGGAACAACGCCTTCTTCTTCAACGGCAAACATATGTCCTGTGCGAGCAAAGCCAGTCTGAACTTCATCTGCAATAAAGACGATTCCATTGTCCTTTGAATATTTTGCCAGCGCCGGAAGGAATCCCTTAGGTGGAACGACAAACCCACCTTCTCCTTGAATTGGCTCAATCAAAATCGCAGCAACGTTATGTGCTCCGATTTCTTTATCAATTTTATGTGTGACCATGTCGATGGCATCTTCGGTAATCGTTTCTTGATTGCCCACCCAATGGAATGAATAAGGCATTGGTACGCGATAAATTTCAGGGGCAAATGGACCAAATCCCTCTTTGTATGGCATATTTTTTGCAGTCAGCGCCATAGTGAGATTTGTGCGTCCGTGATAACTGTGTTCAAAAACAACAATTGCTGGACGCTTGGTGTAGTGGCGGGCAATCTTTACAGCGTTTTCCACTGCTTCAGCACCTGAGTTAACAAGAAGTGACTTCTTTTTATGTGAACCAGGAGTCATTGCATTGAGCTTTTCGCACACTTCGATGTAGTTCATATAGGGAGCAACTGTGAAGCAGGTATGTGTAAAGGCCTGTACTTGTTCGATAACGCGATCGACAACGCGTTGGGCAGCATTGCCTACGTTTGTAACACCAATTCCTGAACCTAAATCAATAATCTGATTGCCATCGATATCGAGCAAGATTGCATCACTTGCACGTTCAATTACAACTGGAATCGCCATGCCCAATCCTCCAGAAGTCGCTTCCGTGCGGCGCTTGAGCGCCTCGGTAGATTGTGGTCCCGGAATAGCCGTCACCAAACGACGTTCTTGAGTCAGATGAGTAAGTGTCTCCATGGGAAAAGTCTAAGGCCTCATTTCTCATCGGGACGCCCAGAAGTTACCCTTAGTGCTATGAGTTCACTGAGAGATTCGGCACCACTTCTGGATGCCTATCTCTCTTACTTTGAAACTAGGCGCACCCCTTTCACCATCCCAGGTCACAAGCAGCGTGCATCACGCCTAGATGCAGCTTTAGGTGCTGTGGTCGATGCCGACACACCTTTATATGGTGGCTTAGATGAAATTAAATTAACTAACCAGACACTCAAGAAGGCAGAGGCTCTGGCAGCTAGATTATGGAAGGTTGACTTTGCTCGCTTTTCAACTGGTGGATCTACTCATGCCAATCAAGCAATGATTTTGGCTCTAGGAAAACCTGGAGACAAAGTTGCCCTCTCGCGCACAGCACATCGTTCAATTCTTAGCGCTCTTGTTTTAGCAGGCCTAGAACCCATCTGGTTATCACCGCAGATAGATGCAACAACTGGTGTGCCAACAGGAATCTCGGTTGCAGAGTTTGAAAAAGTAATTCATCAAAAACCAATTGCGCTGCTGCTCACTGAACCTGGTTATCTAGGCACTTTATCTGATTTAGGTGCACTCGTTAAGAGTGCACATTCACATTCAATTCCAGTCATTGTGGATGCTGCATGGGGTGGCCACTTTGGTTTCTCACCATTGACACCCCAGCATTGCTTGCAGTTGGGTGCTGATGCACTGATCACTAGTGTTCACAAAGCACTTCCTGGGTATAGCGCCTCGGCTTTACTCCTTGCCCAAGGCAAGTTGCTTAACCTGGATCGCATTGAGCAAAGCTTTGAAACTACTCATACCACCTCCCCTGCCGGTGCACCGCTTGCATCTATTGATGGATGTCGGGCATTGCTGCAAACTCGAGGAGAAGAGTTAGTTTCTCAACTCGTAAAAAATGTTGAGAGCTTTAAAACAAAGGTTCAGACACATTTCGATGTGCCCATCTTTTTAAACACTCGTGATTTTGCCCCAGGCCGCTTTGATCCAGCCAAGATTGTTCTGCGAGCTAACCAATTAGGTGCATCCGGAGTTGAGATCGAGAAGAAGTTACAAACTCAAGGAATCCGGGTTGAGATGGCAGATAACGACACGGTCGTAATCTTGGCGACTCTGGCAGATTTCACTGAGGAGTTTGATCACTTGGCCAAGGTTCTAGTTCCAATCCTTAACACACTGCAAGCAACAGCGCGCCCAACGGCAACATCGTTGAGCTGGTCGGTGGTGCCAACCGTTGCCATCTCAATGCGCGATGCTTACTTTGCCGATACCGAAATGGTTGCAGCCAAAGATTGTGTTGGGTGCATCTCAGCTGACTTAATCGCCCCTTATCCCCCAGGTGTTGCAGTGGTCGCACCTGGTGAAGTGTTAACTTCACAGATTCTTGATGGTCTGGCAACAACTAAGGCAGCTGGTGTGCGCATCGCCTATGCCACAGATCCTTCTCTTACAACCTATCGAACCGTCAAGAATTAAGCCTGTGTTGCACTATGTGCAACGGGTATGGCCATGATTTGTTCACCTTGAGCCGATAACATCAGCGACATGTCTGATACACAAACTTGGCAAAAGCGCGCACTTGATCTCAAGCCACAATCGCAGATTTTCATCAATGGACAATTCGTTGATGCAGCCAGTGGTAAAACCTTTGAAAACTTCTCACCCAGTGATGGACATCTAATTTGTAATGTTGCATCTGGTGATGGTGAAGATATTAACCGCGCAGTTGCATCAGCTAAAAAGGCATATGACTCCGGTGTGTGGAGTGAGATGAATCCACGCGATAAAAAGGCAATTATGTTGCGCTGGGCACAACTTCTCAATGAACACCGAGAAGAACTAGCCTTACTTGAAGCTATCGACACAGGCCGTCCTATTGCAGATGCACTCAGTGTGGATGCTCCTAACTCTGCTCGAGTAATCCAGTGGTATGGCGAAACTATTGATAAGACTTATGACGAAATTGCACCGGCTCCACGCAACGCACTTGCCATGGTGACACGCGAACCCCTAGGCGTGATTGGCGCAGTTGTTCCTTGGAACTATCCCATGATGATTACAAGTTGGAAACTAGGTCCGGCAATGGCTATGGGAAACAGCATTGTTGTTAAACCTTCAGAAAACTCATCACTGAGTGCGCTCAAGATGGCTGAACTAGCCATTGCTGCAGGATTGCCTGCAGGTGTCTTTAATGTGGTGCCAGGTCTTGGCTCAGAGGCAGGACAAGCACTTGCCCGTCACATGGATGTTGCAAAGATTGCATTTACAGGTAGCGGACCTACTGGTCGAAAGATGATGCAATATGCCGCTGAGTCAAATATGAAACAGGTTTCACTTGAACTTGGTGGAAAGAGCCCACAAGTTGTCCTCAATGACTGCACCGACTTAGAAGCTGCTGCATCAACTATTGCTTGGGCCATCTACTACAACGCAGGTCAGACTTGTAATGCTGGATCTCGAATCATCGTTGAGAAAGGCGTGAAAGAAGAGCTCTTTGCACACCTTCATACATTCTTAGAAAGCTTTGTCGTTGGAAATCAATTTGATCCAGCAACGCAGATGGCTGGACTTGTCTCTGAACTACAACGCGACCGCGTTAACGCCTACCTTGATCTCATTGGCCAAGATGGTGAAAAGCTAATCTTTGGTGGTCAAAAGACCTCCGGAAAAGATCTGCTTATCAAGCCAACATTAATTGATAACGTCAAGCCTGGCTCACGTCTTGCCCAAGAGGAGATCTTTGGACCAGTCTTAGTTGCTATTGATGCAAAAGATGAAGCTGAAGCTTTGCAGTTAGCAAACGGAACTGAATACGGACTTGCAGCATCGGTATGGACTAATAATGTTGCCCGCGCACATAAGTTTGCCCGCAAACTTCGTGCTGGAACTGTTTGGGTTAACACATTCGACATGCTCGATGTGATTACTCCATTCGGAGGCTTTGGTGCTTCAGGTAATGGAAGAGACAAGTCATTGCATGCCTTAGATGCATACAGCGCATTGAAAACAACGTGGGTTGATCTGAATTAAATGCCTGGCGTTGAAATAACTGGCAATGTAGTTCCACGCTCAGAAGAGATTCTGACGCAGCAGGCACTCGACCTCATTGCACTGCTGCACCGCACACTCAATCCGCGTCGCTTAGAACTCTTGGCTGCACGCAAAGTGCGCATGCAGCACATTGCAGATGGCAAAGACTTTGATTTCCTGCCACAAACTAAAGCGATTCGTGATGATAAAAGCTGGAATGTTGCACCGGCTGCGCCGGGTTTAAATGATCGGCGCGTAGAGATCACTGGTCCCACTGAGCGAAAAATGACGATTAACGCCCTGAACTCTGGGGCAAAGGTCTGGTTAGCAGATTTAGAGGATTCCAATACCCCACTGTGGGAAAATGTTATTAATGGTCAACTCAATTTGTTGGATGCAATTACTCGAACAATTGATTTCACAAATGAAGTTGGCAAAAGATATGAACTACGCCCAGATAGTGAATTGGCAACTATTGTTGTTCGTCCTCGAGGCTTTCACTTGCCGGAAAAACACATCCTTGTTGATGGCCAGATAACTTCAGGTTCATTTGTTGATTTTGCTTTATACATGATCACTTGTGCCAAATTACAGATTGCTCGTGGGCATGGCCCTTACTTCTATCTTGCCAAGATGGAGTCCCACCTTGAAGCTCGTATGTGGAATGAAGCTTTCAATCTTGCCCAGGATTTCTTAAACATTGCGCGCGGCACCATAAGAGCAACAGCACTTATTGAAACTTTGCCTGCAGCTTTTGAAATGGAAGAAATTCTCTTTGAACTCAAAGATCATGCGGCTGGACTTAATGCTGGACGCTGGGACTATCTCTTTAGTGTCATTAAAAACTATCGCTTGCGCGGTGCTGATTTTGTCTTGCCAGATAGAAATAGCGTTGCAATGACTGCGCCCTTTATGCGTGCATATACCGAACTACTTGTGAAAACCTGCCACACCAGAGGCGCACATGCAATTGGCGGAATGGCAGCATTCATCCCAAGTTCTGACCCAGCAGTTAACGCAACTGCATTTGAGAAGGTGGCCGCAGATAAAACGCGCGAGGCAAATGAGGGCTTTGATGGCTCATGGGTTGCCCATCCAGGAATGGTAGAACTGTGTAGAGAGCAGTTCACCAAGGTTTTAGGTGATCGTCCTCATCAAAAGGAAAAGACAAAGTCAGAAGTTTCAGTCTCGGCAGCTCAATTACTTGATATCAAAGCCACACCTGGCACCGTAACTGAGGCAGGACTTCGCAATAACATCAGTGTTGCAATCCAATATCTTGAGCGTTGGTTGGCTGGTTCTGGCGCAGTGGCAATCTTTAACTTGATGGAAGATGCAGCTACAGCTGAGATTTCACGCTCACAGATCTGGCAATGGATTCATAACGAAGTCAGGCTTGAGAGCGGTGAGCTAGTCAGCGCTAGCTATGTTAAGCAGTTGGCCGATGAAGAGGTTGCAAAACTGCCCCACTCAACTGACTACACACAAGCTCAAAAGATGTTTATCGAGACTTCAGTTAATGATGATTACTTAGAGTTTCTGACTCTGCCTGCATATGAGGCGATGGCCTAACTTAGGCAATAAGCGCAGTGATTTCTTGAGCTGCTGCAATTAACTCAGGAGTCAGCGAAATCAATTGCTCTCGCGTAGTTGTTTGTGTTGGCAAAGTGATGTTGAGATAAGCAATAAATCTTCCATCACGTGCGCGAATAGATGCAGAGATCCCACACCATTGCTCAGTGTGCTCTTTATAGTTATATGCAACTCCAGAAATACGTGCTTGCAAAACTTCAGTACGAAGTTCTTCGGGATCTGTGATTGTGAAATCAGTAAGTGCTGCTAATGGTGTGGCCAAGTAATTCTCTAAATGTGCATCTGGAAGAGATGCCAAATACAGTTTGCCCACAGATCCGCAATTAAGTGGAACATGCATTCCAGCTAAATCAACTTCTTCTGGCAGATCCATTCGTATTTGATCAAGAACTATTAGTTCACCACGAGCAGCAATTTCAAGAAATGCACTTGCCCCAAATAGAGCTGAAATCCGCTCTAGTACTGGCCGTGCTTTTCGGCTCATCAGATTTGTTTGCGTTGAAGCAGCTAACTTAAATGCACCGCTTCCAACTGTGAATCGACCGGATTCATCATCTTTTTCAACTAATTCAAATTCAAGCAAAGTATTTATCAAGCGCCACGCAGTTGCGCGATTGATGTCCATAGTTTTTGCCAGCTCTGGAATTGTTTGTGGCTGAGGTGATTGAGCCAAAAGATCAAGCATGGCCAGCGCACGCTCAACAGATTGAATCCGTTGCACCATGTGAACCGCTCCTTACATTTTCGTGAACTATGAGATTTAGGTTAGCGCAATCTGTGGCGTTGGCATATATGCGGGGACTAGTCTTTGGCCCATCAGCCATATGCGATATTTCTAAGGGGTTTGAGCGTGAAAATGAAGGCAGCAGTTCTAGATGGCATCGGTTCAAAGTTTGAAGTCCGTGAAGTTGAACTAGATAAACCAAAAACTGGGGAACTCCTTGTAAAGGTTGCAGCAAGTGGATTGTGTGCAAGTGATTTAAACGCTGTCGATGGAAAGCGCAAGCTAGTTCCATTTCCTGCAGTTATTGGCCATGAAGCCGCTGGTGTTGTTGTCGAGGTTGGTCCTGATGTAACAGGTGTTGCTGTTGGAGATCACGTCATTATGTCTATCGTTCCTAGCTGTGGAACTTGTGAATACTGTGCAAGTGGTCGGCCAAACTATTGCGCAACTGCAGGTAATGCAATGTCAGTGGGTGGTTTATTTGATGGCACTTCACGCCTGAGCCACAATGGTGAAAAACTCAATCATTTTTTAACAGTTGCCTCCTTTGCTGAATATGTAGTCGTTCCGGCATCTGGCGCAGTTGTGATTCCTAAAGAGATGCCCTTAGATCGTGCAGCCCTTATTAGTTGCGCAGTGTTGACTGGCTATGGCGCAGTCATGAACACCGCCAAAGTCAAACCTGGTTCAACTGTGGCAGTCTTTGGTTGCGGCGGAGTGGGATTAAATATTGTGCAGGGTGCTCGTATGGCAGGTGCAACGACAATCATTGCAGTGGATGTAACGCAGGAAAAACTTGATTTAGCTAAAAAGGTGGGCGCTACTCATGTCATCAATGGAGCAACTAGTGATCCGGTTGCACAGGTTAAGCAAATCTGTGGCGGCGTCGACTATGCCTTTGAAGCCCTCGGTCGTGAGAGCACCATCCAGCAGGCTTGGGGCACGGTAGGTGTGGATGGAACGCTGATTTTGGTGGGCCTGATGAAAAACGGAGCCACGATCACCCTTGATGCCGGCCCTTTTGTCAACGAACAGTCCATTAAGGGTTGCTACTTTGGCTCAGCCAACCTGAGAAAAGACGTACCAGCGTTAGTAAAAAGTTATCTAAATGGCGACCTATTCCTAGACGAACTCATATCTGAGCGGATAAGTTTAGAAGGCCTTAATTCGGCCTTTGATCGTTTAAGGGCCGGGGAGGGGGCGCGAAACGTCTTAGTCTTCGACTAATTCGTTTTACGTAAGTACAAAATTCCAGACCGCTTGCGCTCAACACGTGTAGTGCAAGAGGTAAGGATGTATGACAAAACACATACCACTTACAACTAGGAGGAACGCAGTGAAGTTATCAAAACTAACTAGCGGATCTGTAGCTGCAGCACTTGTTGTTGCACTTGCAATTCCAGCACTCAGTACTTCTTCTGCATCAGCTGCTACAGACTACTCAAAAATCACCAACGCCTCACAAGGTGGCGGTATGGCCGGTCTAGCAGCTGCATGTAAGAAAGAAGGTCAGCTCAACGTAATCGCTTTGCCTCTTTATTGGGCAAACTACGGCGAGATGATTGAAGGATTTAAGAAGACATACGGCGTCAAGATTGATGAAGCTAACCCAGAAGGTTCTTCACAGGAAGAAATTGATGCTGCGGTCACAAATAAGGGAACTAACCGTTCACCTGACGTGTTCGATATCGGTCTTGCAGTAGCAGTGAAGTATCTCAACACAGGTACTTTCGCACCATACAAGGCCAAGACTTGGCAGTACTTGCAGTTCGCTCAGACAATTGACCCAAGTGCACAGGTATCACCTAACTACACAGGAACTATGACAATTGGTTACAGCGGAACTCTTGGAACTATCACCAAGCTCGATGATCTACTAGATCCAAAGTTCAAGGGCAAGATTGCTCTTAACGGAGATCCACAAGGTTCATCAGCGGCTATGAATGGTATCTTCATGATTAACAAGGCATTGGGTGGAACTTTTGATGATGTCACAAAGGGTGTCGCATTCTTTAAGAAGTTAAAGGATGCAGGAAACTTCATCAACGTTAATCCAACAGAGGCAACAATTGCTTCAGGACAGACTCCAGTTGTCATCGATAACGGTTATATTCAAGCTGGCGTTATTAAGACAATGGCTGCTGCTGGCAAGGTATGGAAGATGTACACACCTGCAGCTGTTGGTTCTACCTACAACAGCGCAGTATCTGCATGGGCACCACACCCAGCATGTGCTCGCCTATGGATGGAATACACACTTGGTGAAACAGGCGCAACTGTCTGGGCTAAGGGTGGAGCAACTCCAACTCTATGGGTATGGCTACTTAAGACTGGGCGTGCATCTGCAGAAGGTAAAGCAGCTATTGGTGTGAGCAAGGTTGTTGCTGAAAAGGCAACTGCTGATCAGACCGCCAAGGCCCGCCTCTACCTAAAGACTGCATGGCCTGCAGCTGTGGGAACAAACTAAGAAGTCAATTCACTTGACTCAACTTCAATACAAGGGAACCGGTTCTGCCACTGGCAGGACCGGTTCTCGGTATTGGCGCAGTAAAAGGGCATACCTAGGTGTGATCCCATTTCTCATGGTGAGCGGATTATTTCTTCTCTATCCAACATGGAATGTGGCATCAGGTGCTTTTCAAGACAACTACGGAAAATCGAGTACTTCTGTTTTAAAGGGGGTCTTTAACTCTCCCGTTGCCCGTCACGCTTTTGCTAACTCACTTGAAATCTCCATTAAAACTGCAATTGCTGGAGCAATTATGGGTGGCCTCTTTGCATGGGCGATAGTTAACGGCAAACGCGATGGGTATTTCTACCGTTTCTCAGTGGCTTTGAGCTCTGTGCTCGCCCAGTTCGGTGGCGTTATGTTGACCTTTGCATTCTTAGCAACTTTTGGTTTTAATGGGCTCGTTGCAAATCTAGCGATAAAAGTTGCCCCTAATTCTTTCCTTGCAGAATCCTCATGGCTCTATGGCATGCTGGGTTTGAGCGTTCTTTATACTTTTTTTCAGATCCCACTCATGGTGCTTGTCTTTCTACCAACACTTGAAAATCTCAAGCCCCAATGGCGTGAAGCATCTGATGCACTTGGTGGTAAAGCTTGGGAATACTGGCTTCGCATTGGAATTCCTATTCTCACGCCTTCATTTGCTGGAGCTGCACTACTTCTTTTTGTTAATTCATTTTCTGCCTATGCAACAGCCCAAACACTGATCAATCTTTCGGATTTCCTGACTCCTCTTGAAATCGCAACGGCCCTTACTAGTGAAACTGGTGGGTCTAATCCAGCTGAAGCTAAAGCTCTCTCCTTATTCATGGTAATCGTTGTGATTATTGCAATGACTATCTACGCACTCCTTCGCCGTCGCGTGAGTAGATGGGAGCAGCGCCGATGAAAAAGAGATGGGGTGTTCGCATTTGGCGCTGGTCAATCATCACTGTAGTTGGTGCTTACTTGATCGTGCCTTTGTATGCCATGTTTGATTTCTCGACAAAACCATTTGGTTTCCAAGATAAGGGTCGAACATTGCGAGCCTGGCAAATCATTCCATCCCAACAAGATTTGATGATCTCTATTGCAAGATCTCTCATCACCGCCGGCATAGTCATGTCTCTAATCTTGTTCCTCATCGTTCCAACTGCCATTTGGGTTCACTTGAAATTGCCTTTATTGCGCCGTCCATTTGAACTTTTGTGCTTACTCCCACTTGCAATCCCAGCAATCGTTATCGTGGTTGGTATTGCACCACTTTATCGTTGGATCTCGATTCACTTAACTGAATCACCTATCACCTTATCTGGTGTGTATTCGATGCTCATTTTGCCCTACACATACCGCTCCCTTTCAGCAGCCCTTGATGCAGTAGATATCCATACATTGGCAGAGGCAGCCCGCACTTTGGGCGCAAATACATCACGCGTAATCTTTGGAATTATCATGCCAACCATTAAGACAGGTATAGTCAATGGTTCTTTCATCGCTATCGCCTTAGTTATGGGTGAATTTACGATTTCAAATATCCTCAATTACAAGACTTTCCAGGTGGTTATCGCCCAAATCGGTCGCACTAATGGAAACGTTGCAGTTGCAGTTTCTCTGGCTTCAATTCTCTTTGTACTTGTGATACTCCTAGCCATCCCTACTAAGAAACGTCGCAGCGCAGTTCTCGACGTTGACCTCGTCTGAAACGAAAGGACCGTAAGTTGAGCTCCTCGACATATGTACAACTAGTTGATCTCGCCAAGCATTTTGGAAAGGTCAGAGCACTAGATGGCTTAAGCCTTGATATCGCACAAGGCGAACTCGTCGCACTGCTGGGTCCATCAGGGTGTGGCAAGACAACTGCACTTCGCGCCCTTGCTGGCTTGCAAGAGTTAGATCGCGGCCAACTCATTGTTGATGGCAAAGATGTAACTTTCCAGAGTGCAAGCAAACGTGGAATGGGAATGGTTTTTCAGGCTTATTCACTCTTTCCCCATATGACTGCGCGCGAAAATGTTGAGTATGGTTTAAAGCTAAAGACGCATAGAACTGCTGGCGATAAGCGCAAAGCTCGCTCAGCTGAACTATTAGAACTTGTAGGTCTTTCAACTCATGCAAATCACTATCCGCATCAACTCTCAGGTGGACAGCAACAGCGCATTGCTTTAGCCCGCGCCCTTGCGATTTCCCCTAAGGTTTTGCTCCTCGATGAGCCACTCTCAGCCCTCGATGCCAAGGTGCGCACGCAGTTGCGTGAGGAAATCCGACGGATTCAAATGGAACTGGGAACTACCACTCTCTTTGTTACCCACGATCAAGAAGAAGCGCTCAGCATTGCTGATCGCGTGGGAGTGATGCGCAATGGCCAGCTAGAACAAATTGCTGCCCCATCTGAGCTCTATGACCGCCCCAAAACATCATTTGTGGCTGAGTTCGTTGGATTAACTAACCCAATCTCAGGCAAAGTATCAGGTGGCTCAATTGAGATTCTAGGAAGCGTGGTTAAAACTCTTCCAGGCTCAGTGACATCAGGAACTGGTATCGCACTCGTGCGACCAGAGAGCATTGACGTTGTTGCCAGCAAGTCAGGCAACGCAAAAGTTGCAGCAGCAAGCTTCCTAGGTGCTTCTTGCCGCTTAAACATCACGATGAATGATGGCGCAAAAGTTACAGCCCAGCTTCCAAGCTCTGATGCTGCAGGCATTGGTGCAGGTGCAACAGTCTCCGTATCTCTTCTAGACATGCCGGTATTCGTGAAGGCTGCGGGATGATCTTTGGCTCAATTACAAAGTTAGAAACTTTCACTGATGAATTCGTTTGCTTTGTAAAGGTAACAACATCTGATGGTCACATCGGTTGGGGGCAAACCTCTAACTATCACTCAGATATCACTGCGCAGATTTTTCATCGCCAGGTGGCTCCATGGGTATTAGGCAAAGATGCTTCAGATATTGGAGCACTTGTTACCTTAGTTGAAGCCCGTGAACATAAATTTCCAGGAAGTTATCGTGCTCGCGCCAATGCAGGCTTAGACACTGCGCTGTGGGATTTGCGTGGCAAGGTTGAGGGTAAAGCAGTCGTAGAACTCTTGGGTGGAACGGCTAAGAAACTTCGTACTTACGCATCATCCATGCGCCGTGACATCACTGCACAAGAGGAAGCCAAGCGGTTAGTAAAACTTCGTGATGAGTTTGGTTTTGATGCATTCAAATGGCGCGTTGGCGCTGAGTGTGGAAATGATGTTGATGAATGGCCTGGGCGCACAGAAGAAGTTGTGCCAGTAGTCTCACGTGCACTTGGCGATGGAATATCAAAATTAGTAGATGGCAACAGCGGTTTTTCTCCTAATCGCGCAATTGAAGTTGGAGCACTTTTAGAGTTTGAGGGCATTACCCACTTTGAAGAGCCTTGCAAATACTGGGAGCTTGAGGAAACTAAGCAAGTTACCGATGCATTAAACATTGATGTAACCGGTGGTGAGCAAGATTGGGATCTAACCACCTGGAAGAGAATGATTGATATGCGAGCTGTGGATGTATTACAGCCAGACATTATGTATATGGGAGGAATCTGGAGAACGTTAAAGGTTGTAGAGATGGCTAAAAACGCTGGAATGCCAATTACTCCCCACAGCGCCAATCTTTCCCTCGTAACTATCTGCACCATGCACCTTCTTGGAGCAATCCCGAACGCTGGTAAATATCTTGAGTTCTCAATTGAGGGCTTTGACTATTACCCATGGCAAAAAGATCTTTTCCTAGGAAATCCTTTTGCAATTGAAGGTGGAAAAGTACAGATTCCTCAGGCTCCAGGCTGGGGAGTTGAGATCAATCCAGCATGGTTAGATAAAGCTAAATACCAACTTTCAGAGGTTTAATTATTAATCGTTTTTCTAATCATTCGCTGATAAAACTTTCCGGGCTGACGCGTGCTCGGTTGTGGCCCACCCATTTCAACAAAACCTAGTTTTTCATAAGCAGCTATCGCTGATTCATTATCTGTCCACACACCAAGGCCTTGGACTGACCAGCCTCGTTCTATTGCGTGCTTGTCTACATATGCGAACATAGATCTCATTAAACCCACTCCACGAAAATTTGCATCACTCCAGCATCCGCCGATCCAGCACGTTGCACCAAAATCCCCTTCTAGGTTTTCCACATACATCATTGCTGCATCCATACCATCCACGGATGCAACTAAAAAGGCTTGTTTAGCAAACTCAAGCAGCCATCGTGCTTCATCAAAGCCACACTCAATCTCATAATTTCCACCAAATGCATGAGGGCTATCTACTAGGGCTCTTAGACGAATATCGCGCAGTCGTTCCCACTCATCACTACGCAATTCAACGCATGTGATGGTCTGAGGCATTTGGCAATTATGCCCTACTTACTTCTTATATTTCTTAGGCGCAATCTTGTTTGCATGGTGCTTGGCTTTTATTAGCAGTCTCTCAGCCCAAGCAAACTCAAGTGCCAACACAACTAATCCAGCAATTACCAAAGGCATTGTGAATGGACCTGGAAGCACAACTAAAGCCAACCCGAGAATGACTAAGAAGGAACCAACAGAAAAGGCAATTACTTGCCTTAATTTCTTGGGTAAGAGTAACCAATTTTTCTTCACTTACTTATCCTCATCTTTGTGCTCGGTAAGGCGGCCCGGATGGGCCTTCATTTCCGGATTCTGCTTGCTCTTAATCAAGCTGGCAATAGTTGAGATCAACAAAATTGTGGCAATCACCGCAAGGCTAATTGGGGTTGGAATCTTGGGAACATTTTCAAAGATTTCATGGGCATATGTAAGCATCAACTTGACGCCAATAAACATCAAGATAAATGAGAGACCAAGCGAGAGGTAGATCAACTTATCGAGCAGACCCTTAAGTAGGAAATACAAGGCGCGCAATCCCAATAGAGCAAAGGCGTTAGCTGTGAAGACTAAGAAAGTTTGTGAGGTGACGCCAAAAGTTGCTGGAATTGAATCCAGAGCAAAAAGCAAATCTGTGGATGCTATTGCAACAATAACCAAGAACATTGGGGTGGCAAATCGCTTACCACTCACCTTTATAAAGAGTTTTGATCCATGGAACTGATCAACCATTGCAATGCGCTTTCTGAGTGTGCGCACCATGAAGTTATCATTTGGTTCTGGATCTTCATCCCAGTGCTTGAAAAGACTAATGCCAGTCCAAATTAAGATGGCTCCAAATATTGCAAAAGTAAATGAGAATGCAGAGATTGCAACTGCGCCGATTGAAATAAAGATGGCTCTAAAGACCAAGGCAAGCAACACACCAATGAGAAGAACTCTCTGATGATGAATGCTTGGAACTGCAAACTGGGCCAAAATTATGACGAAGATAAACAGGTTATCGATTGACAGTGAGTACTCAACTAAATAGGCGGCGAAGAACTCTGTGCCATATGTCGACCCAAAGTAGGACCACACCCACATACCAAAACCAACTGAGATGCTGACATAGAACAATGTTGTCGCAACGGCCTCTTTGAATTTAACATCATGAGCTTTTCTAGATGCCGTAAGTAGATCCACCACAATAAGAGCCAGAATGAGTCCAATGGTGATTGTCCAGATGAGTGTTGAAACCTGCATGAATTTCTCCCTTGATAGCCATGAATAGAACATGGTCAAGGTCTCCCTAACCGAATGAACGGCCAGCGCCCCGGGTTTTTACACCGTACTGACGAGGTAACTGTAGTGAGGTACTCCCCTTAAACGCTTCAATCGTAAGGCTTAAGGACTTGAACTGCAAATCAATACACTACTTGTGTGTTAGAAAGTTGGGTTCATCGTCTCCTGCGCAACAGGGTTCCAACAAGTGCAGCCTGGCTTCTCATTACTGCACTGGGTTTAATCGCAGCAGCACACCTGAATCAGTACCTCACTACATCGCTAAACGTACCTGGAAGTGAATCTGAAAAAGCTAATCAGATTCTAAATACAAATTTCGGCGAAAATACTGAAGGCACATTTACCGTTGTTTACAAGTACACCAATGCAACCAAAGAACAACTAGCAAGTATTGAACAAGCAGTTGAAAATGCAAGTGCCGTGATTCCAGGATCACAGATTGGTGCACAAAAATCACTGGTGGGAACCCTCTATACCAATGTCACTACTCCACTTTCTTTAGTAGAAGCCGCTGCATACACAACCCCGCTTCGGCAGGCACTGATCCAACAGGGATTAACCGGTGCTAATGTCACTGGACCACCAGCGATTGAAGATGATGTCACTCCCGTATTGGCCCGTGATCTCCAACGTGGGCAATTGGTTGCAGTCGTTATTGCTCTTCTGCTTTTGCTTCTTTTGCTCGGCTCAACCTGGGCGATTTTCATTCCTTTGATCTTTGCAATAACTTCGGTTTCATTAGCTCTTGGAATCATCTATCTCATAGCTCATAAACTCTTGATGGTTCTCTACCTCCCAAATATCGTCGAACTCATTGGCCTTGGCCTTGCTATTGATTACTCACTGCTCATGGTGCATAGGTATAGAAGAGAACTACTTAACAACTCAAATCAAGAAGATGCACTCATACGCACCATGCAAACTGCAGGTCGCACTGTAGTTTTATCTGGCATAACCGTCTCTCTTGCCCTCTCAACGCTGCTTCTTGTTCCAGTTCCCTTCGTGCGATCTCTGGGTATCGCCGGGATGTTGGTACCTCTTGTTAGCGTGATCGCTGCATTAACCTTGCAACCAGTACTCCTCTCGTTCTTGGGCAATCGTGTTTTTAGCGATGGTTATCAAGGGATTATGGGCAGGAAAGACCCACTTGCAGGTGCCTGGGCACATCTAGCCCGTTGGGTAATCGCACGGGCTAAATCAGTTTTTGCACTCACTCTCATTGCACTCCTTATAGCAACCTCATTGGTATTTAAATTAGAAATCACTCCCAGTTCGCTCACTGCTATTCCAGCAAATCTTGAATCAGGCGCGGTGCTCATTGACATCACTAAAAGGATTGGCCCTGGAGTTATCACGCCTCATGAGATTGTCATCGATTTGGGAATACCAAAGAGGGCTGCATCTGAACAGGTGGAAGCAGCAAGGATGGCTCTGGCAACTTCTATTTCGACAATGCCAGAGGTTTTCATGGTGGCATCTGGCAAGAAGTCGCAGTATGTGGACTCCACCGGTCAATTCATTCGCATGTATGTCATTGGTAGCAATGCAATTGGAGATAAGAAGACTCGGGAATTAGTTGAGAAAATTCGATTACACATCACTTCTGTTAGCGGATTCCCTTCTGGAACACAGATTTATCTCGGTGGCTCCCCTGCCCAAGGTGTTGATCTTATAGATGCAATTCTTGGTAGTTTGCCAGGGATTATCGCTCTACTTCTTTTGGTTGCATTCTTGCTCTTAGCTCGTGCTTTCAGTTCACTGATTCTGCCCATAAAAGCAATTCTCATGGATCTAGTTTCTATTTCTATTTCCTTTGCAGCACTTGTCGCCGTCTTTAAATACGGATTTGGTTCCACTTTGCTTGGCACCTACCAATTAGATCAAATTGAAGCGTGGGTATTGATATTCATGTTTGCAGTTCTCTTTGGCTTATCCATGGATTATGAGATTTTCTTAGTCTCAAGGATGCGAGAGGCAAAAGATGCAGGTGCTTCCACTAACGATGCAATCACTCATGGTATTGCTCACACCAGTGGTGTTATCACTGGTGCTGCAATCATTCTAGTTGCAGCGTTAAGTGGTTTTGTCTTTGGTCACTTTGCAGGTCTGCAAGAATTAGGAATAGGTCTAGCTGTTGGAATCATTATTGATGCCACAATCATTCGTGGGCTTCTTCTTCCTAGCTCTATGGTCTTGCTAGGTCGCTGGAATTGGTGGTTACCTCAAGGCCTAGCCGGTTTGCTCAAGGTAAAAGCCTCGCCCCTGGGGAAACCAGAAGCGAGGCTTTAACCTACCCTCGAGTTACTTTGTAACAGTTATTGCGAAGTGAACTGATGGAAGTTGGTATCCAAGTGCAAGACCTGGAAAATCACGATCTGCAGTCAAAATAGGCAACATTCCATAAGGAGTACCGGGAAATGAAGGCTGGTTTGTATACATCAGTGGATGTAAATCAATGATGTGAGTACCTGGGGCACCTGTTGCCTTCAAGTGAATCACCATATAACCATTAGAGTTAAATCCGCATCCATAACCAATGTAGCTATTGTCATAAGTTACAGCCATTGTGTTATCTAGTTGTGTCCAGCCAACACCCTTCATGGCAATGGTGAACTCTTCTCCAACTTTGAACTTATTTGTTGGAATACCAGAGCCATTACGTGCTTCAGGAATTGGATTTGGATCAGCCTTGGCAATACCAGCACTTAGAATTCTGCCATCTTTATCTGTGTAGTTGAAAATGCTCGCTTGTACATAGAAGGGTACTTGAGCTTCTACAACATCACCCTTTTTGACCTGGATTACATGCCATCCGCCAAGATTGTCAGGGATTTCAACTTCCTTTGAAAAATCTGCAGAAGTCACATCAACAGTTCCAAGAGGAATGCCGTTGTAAATCCAGCATGTGCTAGTTGGGCAGTTAACACGGCTTCCAACAACGGTTGACCAACTAAGTGTGTGGACTCCCGTAGAAACCATTCCCTTGACATTAATTGTGGTCTTTGAGCCCACTATGCCCTCATTCTTAGAGAGCGTAGCTACTGCCTTGGAGGCAGGATCTAGGCCTAAATCAGTCAAAGTTGTTCTCAGTGAAACTGTGGGAGTAACCTTTTTTGGATATTTAATATATGCAGCTGGAGCTCCTGCATCTTTAGTGATTCTGAAAATAGCCGATCCACCTTTTGAGTATGGAACCGGTGATTGAATGATGTTGAGGTATGTAATACCGATGCCAGTTTGAGCTTGAAGGACATGGTTTCCAATTGCACCAGCAGCACGAATGACAGCATTAGCAGTTCCTCGTGTCCATAGTCCCTGCATTTCACCTGCATAATGGTTATCCCACAGAACTGATCCACCAGCAGTGTAAAGGTTTGCACCTAAACCTGTATAGGTAACCGTAATTGGTGTACCGATTGGTCCACTAGTAGGTGAAACTGAAACTTTGGGACTTACTTGGTAACCACCATGAGCAAGAGAAACTCCATTTGCTACTGCATAAATATCATGAATACCGCCAAAATCTATTGGAACTTTTGTCTTATAGGTGAAAGCTCCACTGGCATCAGTAGTCACTTTTGTCATCACTATGTTTACTTTCGTAAATTTTACACCCATGTAGTTAACGGAGTTAGGTAGAACATCTGCAACCCATGTTGCATTACCTGTTCCCCATACCAAGGTTAACTCCGTGCTCGCAGCCAATCCTTTGCCGCTGACTTCAAAAGAATCTCCGATGAAACCCTGTTGTGGAGTTACGGCAAGATTTGCACTCGGCTCAGGTAAAGTAAATGGAGCTGCTGTCACACCGGTAAATGGCAACGATGGCACTCCAGCAAGATCTGCTGGAGGCGTCAATGTAATCAACGTCGATGGTGTATCGGCAGCTTGCGCTGGTGAGATAACTGCTAACGTTAGTAAAATCGTGAATGTAGCCTTTGAAACTTTCGATCTCGTTTTCATATTCTCTCCAATTAAACGATGAGTGAGTTGGTATTTCTTAATAATCTTTACGCCTTTGGAAGTGCAAAGAGGGTAAGCATGGATGCCACTGTCCAATTAGGTGTGAAAGTTCCAGTTGCGCCTTTAAGTGCAGGATTTACCTGAACTGTGCGGTAGTAACTCACACGATCATAAACTGGACGTCCATCTATTCCTAAAACGCGCTTTCCATCTACAATTTGTGGAACTAATTTTGTAGAAAGTACTTTCATAGTTGTTGAATCTTTAGCAATCATTGTTACCTTGTAATTGATAACACCTAAAGTGTTATACAAAGGTGCAGCACCTGTTTTTAGAACTGCAGTCCAAAATGCGATGCCACTGTGATTTCCATAAGAAAGCGGCAGTGGATCTTTCACGCCAGCAATTTCAATATAAGCCTTTGCTGTGTTCTTGGAATCCATCACTGCGCCACCCTGATCAGAGTTATTGGCATAGACGCGAAAGACAATGCCTTGGCCGACAATGTATTCGTTAGTGATTGCACAGCTCACACCAAAACGTGGACCTAGTGCTCCAGAGGTACCGCTAGCTAAAACTGTGTCAACATAGATATGGATAGGTGAAACAACGCCCTGTCCAGGCACACCAACTTTTACATTCAAAATAGGTGAATCAACAGGAGCAAAATTGGTTGAATCAGTTGGAGTCAGTGAACCAGATAGGGCTGTGGGTCCAGAAGCTGCTGGCACCCATGAGCATTTAGCAATAAATGGAGCAACTGTTGTGGTTGCTACCGCTTCACATCCAACAATTGCTTTTCCGCCTGCCTTAAATGCCACTGTTCCAGCAGCACTTGCCGTTGCATTAATAACGATGGGATCAAGTTGATAAACACCACTTCCACCTGAAAGCACGAGCGTTGATGGCGCTGGCGCTGCTATTGCTGATGGAGCTCCACCAAATAATGTTATTGCTCCAATTACAATTCCTGCGATTACCTTTTTCATAACTTTTCTCCTTGTCGTACGTAGGTAAAACTATTTTGTAATAATGTTTCCTGATAATTCGAGTGTGAAACTTGTTGATTCAGATGTATTAACGATTCCTTTGCTATTGATATCAAAGGTTCCTTTTACTGTAAGAGTTCCGGATGCACCCGCATACTTGCCGGTTCCACCTGTGATCTTGGCACTACCTTTAATGGTGATAGTTGCTGGTGCTGAATCAGAATCTGCACATCCTTGAGATGAGGAATCAAAGGCTAAATTCAAAGAATTTCCCCCACCACTGATTACACCTTTGCCATCAAAGTTGTCACAAAGACTTGATGGCACAGCCGAAGCTGTTCCACTCATACCACTTAATCCATTGACATTACCTGTCCCGGTTGCGTCAACTTTGGTAACTTGAACGAGATTGCCGTCACCGAAAAGAATTGAAATCTTTCCCTTATAGCTTCCTTGGAAAGCTACTGATCCAGCTTTAGTTGCTGTTGTTGCACCAGTTTGAGTCGCAGGTTTAGTCGTTGTGTATCCAACTGGACACTTGGGAGATGCTGCAGTTACCTTTTTAACTACAGTTCCCTTATAGCAAGTAATTGTCTTGGTGGCAGCATTTGCAGCTGAAATGTTTCCTGCCACAAGTGAAATCGCTGTAAGTGCACCTAGAATTTGAATGAATTGTCTTGTGCTTAATTTCATTTCTGTCTCATCTCTCCCTGACGTATTTCTATTTGCTTACAGGAGAATCGTTCCACCGCAATATTTTTTGTTGAACCTTTTCCTGAGGGGTACCCCTTGCCTAACTATCTACTAGGTCACTTTGACTGCCAGCTTTATTCACTCCGTCACATAAATAATGTGACCTTTAGCCAAGAGTGCTAGCACTTCCGAGGAATTTGACATAAGGTTCACGCGTGAACAAAAACGTAGATGCAGATTTCTTAGCCCTTCCACTAGCAGCCGTTAGTGATGCCGCAATAAGCACCGCACAAGATGCCGGTGCATCCCATGTTGATGTGCGGATAGAGCGCACGCGCAATGGTTTGTTGTCGTTGCGAGATGCTCGACCTGAGACACAAAGTGATGAGACCAATGCCGGTTTAGGGGTTCGCGTTATCGTCAATGGAGCGTGGGGCTTTGCTTCATCTCCTGAGATCTCTGTCGATGTTGCTAAGAAATTGGCATTAACTGCAGTTGCTATGGCTAAGACTTCAAAGCCACTCTCAACTGAGCAAGTCTCACTTGTAACAGAGCCTGTGTATGCAAACCAGACTTGGGTATCTGAGTATGAAATCGATCCTTTCTCAGTCTCTGACTCAGATAAGAAAGAACGTCTAGCAGATTTAAGTAATCGCTTACTTAAGAGTGCAAAGGTTAACCACACCTCTGCTCACACTATGTTTGTTAAAGAACAAAAGCATTATGCCGATTCCTATGGCACCAACACCACCCAGCAACGAGTTCGCATTCAAACTCAGATTGAGGCAATATCAATTGGTGACCATGGCTTTGAATCCATGCGCACATTGGCCCAACCCGCAGGCTTTGGCTGGGAGTGGATGGGTAACACCCACTGGAAATGGGATGATGAGATTGCAGAACTTCCCTCCCTTTTGGCGGAGAAAGTTGCAGCACCTTCAGTTGAACCTGGTCGCTATGACGTATTAGTTCATCCATCGAATCTTTGGCTGACAATTCACGAGTCAATCGGACATGCAACTGAACTAGATAGAGCAATTGGTTATGAAGCTAACTATGCCGGAACATCTTTTGCCACACCAGATAAGTTAAATACGCTCCAATACGGCTCAAAGCTCATGAATGTCACTGGCGATCGCGCCACACCTCACGGCCTGAGCACAGTGGGATTTGATGATGAAGGTGTTGCTGCCCAGCGCTGGGACATCATCAAAGATGGTGTTCTTGTTGGCTATCAATTAGATCGCCGCATTGCTGCCCGTGTTAATCGCGATCGCAGTAATGGGTGCGCCTTTGCAGACTCACCAGCACACGTTCCCATTCAGCGCATGCCTAATGTTTCTTTGCAACCAAACCCAACAGGTCCAACCTATGACGAGATGGTCGCTTCCATGGAGGATGGAATCATTATTAAGGGTGATAAGTCTTGGTCTATTGATATGCAGCGCTATAACTTCCAATTTACTGGTCAACAGTTCCACCGTGTTAAGAACGGCGCAATAGTTGGTCAGCTCAAAGATGTTGCTTATCAAGCAACGACAACTGATTTCTGGGGCTCTATGAAGGTGGTGGGTGGTCCTTCAACCTATGTTCTAGGCGGTGCCTTTAACTGCGGTAAAGCCCAGCCAGGTCAGATTGCAGCGGTAAGTCATGGTTGCCCAGCGGCGATCTTCGACAAAGTAAATATTCTCAATACTGTTGCGGAGGCTGGAAAATGATTGCTGCTCAAGATCTCATTGAAAAGATTACATCGGCTGCACCATGTGATGATTGCATTGTTGTTGTAAAGGATAAGACTCAAGCCAACTTACGTTGGGCTGGCAGTACATTAACTACTAATGGTGTGATTCAAGAGCGCAGCGTTACCGTTATTGCATTCGTTGCTGTTGATGGCGGCATGGCATCTGGTGGCGTATCCCGTACAGATGTCTCACTTGCAGATGTTCCACAGCTGCTAGACGAGGCAATCGCTGCAGCGAAAGCATCAGGTCCAGCCGATGATTACGCACCACTTGCGACTAAAGTTTCAATAGGTGATTGGTCAGGCGCTCACGTTCCAACAGGTCCTGAAGTATTTTCAACTTTTGCTCCAGCCCTTGGCGATATGTTTTCTCGCTCAGTTGCCGACAAGATTGAATTATTCGGATATTCCGAACACACCAATGAAACAACCTGGGTTGGCTCAAAGGGTGGGCTGCGTTTGCGCAAGGATTCACCGGTTGGCCGGGTAGAGATGACTGGAAAGTCTCATGATCGCTCTCGCTCCACATGGGCTGGCGTTGAAACTCGTGACTTTAAAGATGTCTCTGTTGCAAATATCGATGCCCAGATTCGCCAGCGCTTAACCTGGCAGGGCACAAAAGCAGATCTTCCAGCTGGTCGCTATGACACCATCTTGCCTTCAGGCTCTGTTGCAGATCTCTTCACCTACATGATGTGGGTATCAACTGCTCGTGATGCCCATGAAGGCCAATCAGTTTTTTCTAAAAAGGGGGGCGGTACTCGCATCGGTGAGAAGCTTTCAAATGTTTCTCTGCAGTTCTTTACCGATCCTGATTTCAAACAACTGCCTGCCTCTAACTTTGTTGCAACCGCTGTGAGTTCACCATTTTCATCAGTTTTTGATAATGGTCAACCCATCAAGCGCGTTGATTGGCTCAAAGATGGCGTCTTGCAATCTCTCGTTCAAACACGAGCATCAGCAAAGTTGACTAACCTTGATTTCACACCCATCGGTGAAAACCTAGTCATGAGCGTTGATGGAGCTACTGGGTCATTGGAAGATCTCGTAAAGAAAGTTGATAACGGACTTCTCCTTACAACCTTCTGGTATATCCGCATGGTTGATCCCAACTCACTTCTTCTAACCGGCTTAACCCGTGACGGTGTTTATCACGTTAAGGGCGGCGAAGTAGTTGGTGCAACCAATAACTTCCGTTGGAATGATTCACCGGTTTCGGCCCTCTCTCGCATCACACATGCTGGTGCATCTGAATGGACTCAGCCACGTGAATGGGCTGGCGATATCTCTAATATGGCAGTTCCACCACTAGTGATTAAAGATTTCAATATGTCAACGGTGAGCCCAGGAAGTTAACTAGGAAAATTAGTTTTCTTATACGCCTTACCGCTTTGATCATAAGTAATCCACAAACCTGACTGCTTCCCTGCCGCAAATGTTCCAGAGCGCAGCTTGGTTCCATCTTTTCTAAACCATTCCCAATAGCCATGTAGTGTGCCCTGTTTCATTTTCCCTTTAGCTTTGAGCACACCATTGCCATAAAACTCTAAATACTCACCGCTTTTTTTGGGATAGGAAGCATTGATCTGAGCAATTCTCACCTTAATAATCTTCTTCAGTAGTGCGCGTGGAAAGGGCTTATCTAGCGCAAAATGAATTGAGCCTTTGGTTTGAACAAATCTCGCTAACTCTTTCTCTAGATACTTATTAGTAGAGCCGCTATAAGGAAAAAGTGAGTTATGAGCCTTATATCCATCTAAGCCAAGAATGGGCACACCTTCTATAGCAAAGGTGGGAATGCCGTATTTAATGATCTCTTGGGCTGTTGGTAGCTCTTCTAGGATCTCTTTGCGAAGCTGGCTCAGAATGTCGCGCTGAGCTTTATCAAATTTCTTTAGGTGCGCAGTGACTTGTGCCTTGCTCATGGATTGATAATGCCCGCGCTCAGTAGGACCAACACTGTTGTTCCAAGTGCGATTCTGTAGATAATGAAGGGCATAAAAGACTTTGTTGTTACGAACTTGAGTAGCCAGGCAATAACTGCGTACCCAACAACAAAGGCAATAGCGGTTGCAATAAAAGTCTGTGGCAAGGTGTAAACATTAGAAGCATCTGAAGTAAAAGCATCTTTGAGTTCATAGAGCCCACTTCCAAAGACTGCTGGCAGAGCTAAGAGGAAGGAATAGCGCAGCGCAGCTTCGCGCGTGTAACCGAGATAACGACCCATTGCAATCGTTGCACCAGAGCGTGAGACACCTGGAATCAATGCAAGTGATTGAGCCAGTCCATAAAGGATGCCGTGCTTTGAATTCAAATTACTCAGGCTCTTTTCCTTCTTGCCATAGTGATCGGCTAAACCAAGAAGCACACCGAAGATAATCAAGGTTGAAGCAATGAGCCAAAGTGAGCGGAAATCATTAGTAATGATGTCTTTGCCGAGGTATCCCAAGATAACGATTGGAAGACTACCTACAATAATGAGCCAGCCCATGCGAGCTAACGATTTTTGATCTCCAGTTAATTCTTTGCGCAAAACAACGTGGTTAAACCAGGCTAGAACAATGTTTTTGATGTCATTTCTAAAGAAGATAAGAACGGCTAACTCTGTGCCAATTTGGGTAATTGCCGTGAAGCGGGCTCCTGGATCTTGAGCATTGCTAAAGAACTCTCCAACAATGCGCTGGTGGGCACTAGATGAAATAGGTAGAAACTCTGTAAGACCTTGAATGATCCCCAGAACTATTGATTCAAACACTGTAAACACCTTTTCATCTCGCTATTAAGGCCCAATGGTAACTCGTGAGCAATTCAAAAGAGGTTAAATAGTGATTTTTTCAGGCTTACCTGCAAAATAACCAACACCAGCTAGAAATAGTCCAAGAACCACAGGCACAAGCAATGCCGTGTTCCAACTCAAGGTTGAATCAAAGATTGCTCCAACGATTCCAGGAGCAAAGGCGGCCATGAGATAACCAATGGATTGAGCCATGATTGAGAGAGATCGAGTCTCCCCCGCATCAATACTGCGTGTAACAGTGAGTAAAAGAGAAAGAGGAAAAGTGACTGAGAGTCCGATATTTGAAATAAGCAGCCAGATGATTAATCGCCAACCGCTATCAAATATCAGGGCAGCAAAACTGGCTGAAACCATGAGACCTATTAAGAAGAGGAACATACGCATATTTTTTAATGTGGATGCATAGTGCGGAGCTGCAATACCAAGAGCAGAACCCAGAAAACCGGTGATGGAGACAACTAATCCAGCATGGCTAAGGGTGTAACCCTTAGAAACTAATATTGTTGGTAGCCATGTAGCTGTGCCATAGAAAAGCATTGATTGCAGACCAAAAAAGATTGCAATGCTCCAAGCACCAGGTTTTCTAAATAGAGCAGTGTGAAACTTAGAGCTCACTTCCATATGCCCTGATTCCTTAGATTTTGATATCCGCAGTAACCACCAGCTAGATGAAATCACACCAATGACTAACCAAGGAATCATAGATAAGCGCCAGCCCCAGGATGTGGCTTGAGCCAATGGCACTGCAACTGCCACAGAGATCGCGGCAAAAGTACCCATAATTGTTATATAGATTCCGGTGAGCAGTCCTGAATGTTCAGGAGCATTCTCCTTCACCCATACAGGCAAAGAGAAGTTAAGAACAGCAATAGCAATACCAACAGTTACAGATGAAATAAAGAGCATTGGCACATTACCAACGGTGCGAAGAAAAATTGCAGCAGATAAAACCGTCAGTGTCCCAGCAATAACCTTGTTGGTTCCACCAATTTTGCCCACAAGTGGCATTAAGAAGGCACTTCCTGCAAAACAAAGAACTGAAAGTGAAGTCAGGAATGAGAGGTGAAAAGAGCTCAAGTTGTACTGCTCTTTAAGAATCGGATAAAGCGGGCTCATAATGGTTAATCCAGCCCGCATATTGATTGCTGTGATGAAGATAGGTAGCCCGACTCGAATCGCTTCACGATTGGTCATAGCTGGCATCGACATTACTTAAGCCTATCTTGGAAATCTGATTGTGATTGAGATACGCAATCACCCCACATCCAAGGCTTAATTATTGATAGAATAAGCACATGGCCAAGGTGCAAAAGTCGCAAACGGAGTTAGTTTTACAACTCTCTGCTTGGGAAAAGCTCGGTGGATTGCACTCAAATCCAAAGGCTGATGTTGATTCTCTTGTTTCAGTGACTAGCGCCCAGAATCCTTGGAGCAAAGAAGTCCTCAAAGGAGTAAGAGCACCTGGCACAGGAATTCCTTATGTAATTTTGTTGGGATCAATGCGATACCGGGGTGGAAAAGATTTCACTGCCATCTACGGCAAAGGTCCTGTGGATATCTATGAATTTAACAGTGGCGAGTTCAAGCGCTGGATAGTTAGTCAGAAATAGAAATCAACCCAGTAATGGGCGTAGCTCTACTTTTCTATTACAACTTCTAGAGCCCTCGGCAGCAAGTTCCTTGGCAATCTCCATTGACTCTGCCTCAATGATCCAAAAACCACTAAAGAACTCATCGGATGAAATAAATGGGCCTTCGCTGCTTATATTCGCGCCGTTACGGTTATCAAAAACTATTGCAGAAGCAGGTGAATCTAAACCGCCTGCAAAGATGCGCTGGCCGTGGGCAGAGAGCTTGTCATTGAAATCATCAATAGCCTGAATCTCCTGCGGTGTGTGAGGTGAACGTGTCTGGCTATCAATGACTGAGACAAGAAATTTCATTGCATGATTATAGATTATTTAGTAATAGCCCAGGTATGTGGCCTTGATTGAGTAGGATTTATTCATGAGTCTATATGAGGAAGAAGTCCAAGCTCGTTGGGGCGATACTGAAGCCTATCGCCAATCAAAATCCAAAACCTCTCAATACTCTAGGCAAGATTTTGCTGCAGCAAAAGTAGATCGAGAGGCTGCAACTGAACTCTTTGTCTATGCCTTTGGCAATAGCCTTGCCATCGACTCTCCTGAAGCAAAAGAGGCAGTTACTGCTCATCGGGCCGCAATTACTAAATGGTTTTATGACTGCTCGGTTGAGATGCAAAAGAACTTGGCATTGATGTATATAGAAGATCCACGCTTTAAGGAGTATTACGACGGACGCGTAAAAGGTTTAGCTCAATACGTCCATGATGCTATCTGGGCTCAGTGAGCTGCTCCGCCTAGATTCATTACTACTACGCCAAGAATAATAATTGCCATGCCAATAATGTTTAACTTAGAAAGATGCTGATCAAAGAAGATCACGCCACCAATGGCAGCTCCCATAATTCCCACACCAGACCAGATGGCATAGGTAATACCCACTTCAAGTTTTTTAAGCGAAATTGCCATGAGTGAGAAGGCGATTACATAACCCACAGCCACGCCAAGGGATGGCCAAAGTTTACTCAGCCCCTCGCTAGCTTTAAGAAATAGCGTTCCAGCTATCTCAGCGACAATTGCAATTGAAAGTAGGAACCAGGCCATGGGAATGAGAATACCTCACGTAAAGCAATAAAACTTTAAGTTAAGAGACCTTACTTGGACTCAGTCTCAATCTCAAAAGCCCACAGATCTAACTCATCTAGATCCATTGGCTTAAAACCTTTTGCTTCTAAGGCAGAAGCTAACTGAGCCCGATGCTCAGTGGCGTTATGTATTGCTTGTGAAAGGATGGTTGAGCGCCACCTTTTCACCATTTTGTCTTCATAGTTCTTAAACTCAATCTGAATATCCTCTAACTTCACGCACTCAAGTAAGGCTTTGTCCACAATCGCAGCTTGCTCTTTAAGTCGTGTGAGATCTGCAATCACTTTCACATCATCAATACAAGGCTCCCCTGGTTTGGTAAGTGCTGGGATGCCGCTGATGCGAAAGGCGTAATGATCAGCTGAATCAACAATGTGATAAATAATCTCTGCAGCATGCCATTCGGAATCGGTTGCATAAGCAGAGAGGGAGGCTTCAGGAAGTGTTTGAAGATGGGTAATAGTTTTTTGATTTGCCCATGCCATGTGAGCTAGGAGGCGATCAAGTCCAATAGTCATAGCAGCATCATAATCAGTAGAACAAGAAACGCTCTAGGTGCCCTATAACTTGGAAAGGGCCTCGAAATCTCGAGGCCCTTCCATGCATATCTGATTAAACTCTTTTGACCACTACCAATAGGTCGAGTCGAATCAGTTAAGACTGTGGTGGAGGCGACGGGATTTGAACCCGTTCCGACTGTTTGGTAAACATACAGGCTGCCAATTACAACACGCCCCCAACACGGGAGCGAAGTTACGCATGTACCAAATTACGAAATTTCTAAATCAGTCTACTTGTGGATAAAAACTATCTTGGAAAGCAAAAGGGACCTGGCTAATTACCAAGTCCCAATTACTACCAAACAGTCGTGGTGAAAGTATTACACAGATTCATGATTACTCGCAGTAACTAAAATCAAAGAAGAGTCGCCCTATAAGCCGGAGACGAGACTGTTATGCGTGATTGCACGCATAAATCTTGTATTCGCCCCCAGATTTGCCCCCAAAGAATTCACAACACCTCGTGAACCAACACCTTATGCGCGTGAATAGAACACATCTAGTTGTGTTGAGGAAATCACCTTTCCTGACATTGCATTCACCAGATTAATCTCCGTTGCCTCTTGCGGAGAAATCGTCAATTTTGAGTTCAATGCATACAGAAATATCGAATACTTCTTAGATCCTGGTCCTTGTGAGCACGGAGGTGTGTATCCCAGAGCTTTGCCTTGGAAATTTTGCCCTAGTGTCCCGACGTTTGTAGCACCCGCAGGTATGGATGCGACTGTCTTAGGGATGTTAAATACTGTCAGATAGACATGTTTTCCAACATCCACTTCACCGGGACGCAATGGACCAGGAACAGTGTCCATGATCAACACAAGAGATTGAGTGTTGGCGGGAACATTGGACCAACTGAAAGATGGTGAAATTCCTTTCCCATCACAGGTGAAATCTTTTGGAAGAGTCCCACCATCCTTGAAATCGGGACTACTTAAAACCAGTGATTTTGAGGCAGAGACTGCAGGTGCAGCCTTGATAACTTTGCGAAGAAGGATGTTGTTGTCCAGCTTCAGATCCGACGACCAAATCAAAGCGGCAGAGGGCGTCCACGTGAAATCAAAGTATCCATCTTTTACTCCGACGGCCTCTTTGGAAAACTCAGTCGCTAACTTCCATGATGTGTCTTTATAACTAGGTGAAGCCCAGGTGGAAGGTATCTTTACATTAGATGATTTACAGTCATTGATTGGATCATTTGATGTCACGCACTCTGGATTAAGAGGAGCCTTATTGACTGTTAGAACTCTCCAATCATGTCCAGTTTGGGCGATCACTCGATCAGAGACAACCTCTCGAATCTGGAGGATTATCCCTGCGTCACCTATTTGCTGATTAGGTTTTCCGATGTACTCCAGCCCTGATGAATTTTCAGTGAAGTCCTTTGCTATTACTGCAATAGTTAAAGGGTACGAGGCAGAGAATTTGATTTTCTCGCTATTAAAGGATTTTTCAGTCGTTATTGGAACAGAATCCTCGCCTACCTTCTTTCCATTTACATAGAGCGCAAACCAGTTATCAGCCCAAACTTCAGCCTGAAAGGCGATGCTCTTATTTACAACTGCGTGTGATGGAGTTGGTATAGCTAATACCAGTATCGAAATAGCTAGAGAAACAAACCTTCTCATCAATCAGCGGTCCTGATATAAGTATCTCCAACTTGCCCGTCGTACAAGATAAAATCAACTTTTGCCTCATTTCCACTTGTGGACACTTTTAGAAATCCAGATCCACCAACACCTTTTCCTGATGTATAGCCGTACTGGTTCACATTGATTTTATTGCCAGGATGACTTGGTTGTGGGACTGTTTGATAAATAATCCCATCAAGTTCCTGTTTAACGTAAAGATGATCATGTCCTTTGAATACAAAGCCAACTTTGTGATCTAACAACAGCTGATGAATAGGCTTGCCCCAGCCTGGTCGATTTGTTTCAAAGCCATAAGTTCCATCATTGTTCTTGCCACCCCACTCATTCTTCATAGCAATTTCCACTCCCCCTCGAGAGGTTGGATCACCAACTAATAAATGGTGAATATAAATAAATTTATGTTTTTCCTTAGAATTCTTCAGCGTTTGGACTAGCCAGTCATATTGAGTCTTTCCTAAGGTCCATTCCCAGCCGGCCGGAGTTGGATTCTTCATTGTGTAGGTAAATGGATCCAGTACTACGTGTAATTGGTCTGGACCAGTAAATGAGTAATAGGCAAGCTCTCCTGTTTGCTCTGGGAAGTACTCTTTCCGATAATTCTTGGTATTAAAGTTGCTGTATCCAAGTTCACCATCATGATTTCCCAAACAAATCTTTAATGGAACACTTCCTAGTTTTTGGTAATACCCCTTCATTAGCTCAAATCGACCTCGGATATTTGCCTCTGTCTTACTTGGCAATTTATCGACCATAAAAATATCGCCAAGATCCATCAGGAATGCAGGAGAAGCGGCAACAATTTGTTTCAGTGTTCCCTCGTATACTTCTGCGCTTGAATTTTCATCCATGTGAGGATCAGCCTGAATTGCAAATGTGGCTGAAGAAAGTGCTTCAACGGTTGAGGTTTTGATGCTTCTTTGAGTGAGTGATGCGAAATTTTGACTCGTACCCATCGCGTATTTCACTCTGTAGTAAACCAGCGATGTTGACTTCAGATTTGTAACAGTGACATTTTTTGTAGATCCTTTGGGGATACTTATAACAGGGGTCTTTCCAGCAATTGAGCTCTTGCTATAGCCGTACTCAATGTAAGCCCTAACTACTGAAGTTGCTGAAATTGCAGTCATGAAAGAGTTTGCAGTTGGCGTCCCTACAATTTTTGCAGTCACTGGAACTGCAGCCATCGCTTTTCCGATCGGGCTGCTAGCAAGAACCCCGAGGAGAGAGGCTTTGAGAAAACCGCGACGGTTCATGAAATTGAATGGATTACTCATTTGCGTTGATATACCTCTGTCCTTGTAGATCCTGTTGAATCAATGAACTGCATACTCACCTCTTTGAGTGAGGCTGTATATTTAACGTGAAAATCACTTCCATTGAGTATGTACTTCAAATCAAATGATGAATCACCAACACGTTCAAACCCTGTAATAACAGCACCCCTCAGAGGTTCACCTGCAGGCCTGAAAGCCTTTGTTAACGATTGTGGATCTACTTGACCATCAATCTCTGTCACTACCCCCTTAAACCCACCATTGATATATGGATAGCTCTTGGTTGCGTGATAGTGATAATTCTTTTTAGAATCGAAGTGGCCATTAAAGGTATCTAGTCCGGTCACTTTCTTTCCATCCACCTCAGTCTCACCATAAATGGGAAAACCATCAAGTGCGTATGCAATTGGAACTTTCTTACCAACAATCGTTTGGAGATGAGTTGGTGCGATGTGATAGTGATAATCATCAGCTCTACCACAGTGGCCGCCCCAATCATCGAGTTCACCGGCAAGGAGTGCATCATCGCCACGATTATTAAGTGCGTTAAAGATTGGAACACCATTAACAGCTATAGCGATAGCACCACGCAAGAAGTGATTTTTTGCAGAAATAGGATTAGTTGCGATTACTGGTTTTATCGGAATTGACCAAGCATTAGTACCTGTGTAGTTCTGAATGGTCGGAACTTGTTGTTGCCAACTCTTGATACCCACCATCATCTGATGGGCAGGAATTCCATAGCTTTCAACCAGATAATACTTTTCGCCTTTAAATACTTTTACAGATTTAGCAAAGGCGGTAAATCCTGGAAGTTTTGCAGAAGGAAGAGCGGATGCAGGCTCAATAGAAAGTATCGAATTGGCAAATACAAGACCTGTCGCTAAGCCAGAAAGTTGAAGAAACTTTCGTCGATCCACATCGGATAAATGCCTAACATCATGCTCATGGTTCATCGCTAGGCCTTGGGCTTCACGATATAGCTATGTGCCACGCTTAAATTCTTTCGCGCCGAATCTTTGCTTCTGGCAGCTAGAAAGTACTCGACTTTCGCCTGTGCTGGAGCAACAGTAACTCGAACGTGGCCAGAATTTGGTGCCTTTGTTCCACTCTTATATGCATCATCATTAAACATGGAAAATGTGTCATCTGCCGGATTAGGCATCGATTGGTAAATCAAACCGTCGCGCTCTTGAGTGCAGAAAATATGATCATGACCTTGGAAGAATATAGAAACTTTGTTTTTCACCATCAAGTCATGGATTGGTAACTCCCAATTTGGGCGCTCCTTAGCAAATGTTGACTGGCCCTTCGGATCCTTGCCTCCCCACTCATAATTAGTAGAAACTTCAATGGCTCCACGACCAGTGCCCATTACGTGGTGTGCAAATACGAATTTATATTTAGCTTTGCTAGTTTCGAGAGTCTTTTTCAGCCAGGCATACTGTTCATCACCAATTCCAATATTCCAAAGGTTGGTAACTTTTCCATTGCCCGTTGGTGCTGCCGGTTCAGTTGCAACTGGTGTAGCGCCGCCATTCTTCTTTCCGCCGCCCCCGCCACCACCTCCACCTTTGGTTGCAGAGGGGTCCTCTACGCCCGCAACGTTGTCCACGGGATTAGTTGAGTGCCAATAAGGATCAAGTGTCACAAAGAGAGCATCGCCCCAAGTCCATGCGTAGTAATCTCGAGGAAGTCCTACACCTGCAACAGGTGTTGTATTTCCTGAATAAAAGGAATCAGGTGCTGGCAGTGGGTAATACTTCAAACGAGCATTGCCAGCTAAAACCGCTGGGTTAGATTCGGTTCCATCCAGCAGGTAGGCAGCAGCTTGTTCGTGGTTGCCATTTACGAGAAAGAGCGGAACTGAGCTAGTTGCAGTTGTTAACCAATTTCTATGAGTGCTATAGATCTTTTCGACATTGACTTTATCTGCTTGCCCCTTGCCGATGAGTGGATCAATACTGAAGTCATCGCCCATCATGATGTGAAAATCTGGTTGCTGGGCTGCAATATTGGCAAGAGTTACTCCATACAGCTCCGCATTAAACATTTTTCCAGCACGCTCTGGGTGGGTATCTCCATGAACCGAAAAACTAAATGTGGATCCTGCCTTGCGAGCAGTAGTGAATGAATATTGCTTTCCATTTACAAAGTTTGCATCTGAAGCGCCCTTGTAATTAACTCGGTAGTAGACCTTCGTGCCAGCACGCAAACCTTTGATATCAAAGACTGCTGGAGTACTTGGGGCCGTTTGCAATTGAGACGTCTTACCTGAATAACGTGTCTTTGAAGTTCCAAACTCAACAAACGTTGTGATGGGTTGTGAGGATAAAACACTTACTGCGATTGAGGTGTTGGTTGGCCGACCCAGAACTTGAGTTATCACTGGCGCGGTAACCCCAATTGCCTTCCCGATGGAAGTGCCTGCAACTGCTGTTGTAGCGGCCATCAAAAGAAGAGATCTGCGGGTGATGGGAGCCTTGGCCCATGATTTCAACAAGTATGCGGAGTCATTAGTCATGTGAAAACTGTAAATTGGTTAGCAAACTTTCTCCATAACCCTCAAGTTAGAAGCCACAAGGAAAGTCCTGTGAATTTCATGTGCTGAGCGTGCGCCACAAAGTGGGCGATCAAGATGTTGAAGAATAGTGGAGCAGCGCTTGCCACTGAAAACGTCGCAGGAAGATTTGATGGATACACAGAAGCCTGGATAGAGGAATCTTTCCCAGTGCGAAACTTGAGAGAATTGATGGACTTCGTAGAGGACTCAGAAGTTGAAGAAGATTTTGATTCACCAAGTGGGAATTCTTAAGAATCTTGCCCCAATTTTTGCCCCAATTGCCCCCAAGATAACCCCAAAAAGTTAGATTTTCTTATTACGTTTTGGGAAAAATTAACAAAGCTGCCACGCTCAATTTCAACATCCTTGAGCATGGCAGCGATGTAATTGAAGAAGAGTCGCCCTATAAGCCGGATCCTGTCCTCTTGCGAGGGATCACCATCCATC
>Ga0214919_10000618_pt1 | contig 60233 bp, 69 predicted proteins | sample LL1503_MetaG_FD_177994 | JGI IMG/M metagenome (GOLD analysis project Ga0214919, IMG submission 177994) | Freshwater microbial communities from Lake Lanier, Atlanta, Georgia, United States - LL-1503 | ecosystem: Environmental > Aquatic > Freshwater > Lake | place: USA: Georgia | collected... | reverse complement strand
GTTCCTAACGGATTAAATGGAAAACAAACAATATTTTTTTCAGGAATTTCTTCAATATTAATGACACAAAGCACATGTTCAAACACTGCTATAGCAACAAATAATGAAACAACAATATTTACTGTTGTAAATCCTACAAATAATGGAACTGTATTTGCGTATGAAAATTATTTCGGTAATAGATGTAGTTTTACACTTGGTGGTTTTTTTTATGGAAATTATTTATATAATACTGTAAGTGTAAATGGACCTTACTCTGGCATCGGATATTACCAACAAACATTTTATAAACGAAATTCTGATTCTAAACAAGTAATTAAGTTAAAGGGAAGTTTGAATAATTCTGGAACAAATACTCTTTCTATGACAGCGAATCAAACATTTGCTCTTGGTGGTATTCCAGGTCCATTACCAGCATTTCCTTTATTCAATCCAGGGAATCTTCTTGCTTTAACAGGTAATATTGGAGAAGTTTTGTTATATAATCGTGGATTAACAGATGATGAAATTGTTGGCGTGGAAGGATATTTAGCAAAAAAATGGGGAATACAGAATCAGTTACAATTTAATCATATTGGTGTTGCTACAGGACCTCCTTTATTGGGTTACAGACTTCCTTTATTAGGACGTATAAGCACATTAGCAGTATCAAATGCTGCTTTATGGTTAGATACATATAATTCGGACTTTTTATCAAGTAATTTTGCTACAACCTTCACACCAGGCTCTGCAAATCCAATCAATAATGCATTTGTTGGTGGGATTATAGATAAAGCAAGTCAATCTAATGCTGCAAGTGTAGCCCTTCGCCAACCTAAATATAATCTTTATGGTTTAAATGATTATCCAACGCTCACTTATGTTCAATCCAATATTAACAATCGTTTGCCAGGTCGTGCTCCACCATATCTCGGAAGTTCTATGTCTATGTTTTGTGTTTTTAATGTTGCTCACAATAGTGGAACTGGTTATGTCACTTCTGTTTCAGATCAAGAAGGTGCTCCTACCAATTTAGGAATGGGTATAGTTTATAATAGTAATAACAGAACGATTGGTATAAGTAGATCAAATGTTGTATTTTCAACATCTTATACCTTACAATCTAATCTATTAGTAAGTGCCTTTGTAAATGGAACACCATCAACGATTGGTGGATTAGTTCCTTCAACAATGACTATGAATATTAACGGAGCACAAGTAAATATGAGTAGTTTAGGAAGACTTTTATCAAGTTTCAGCACACCTTATTATACTATGGGTGGTGTATTTAATGTTGGTAATACAAATACATCCATTAGTGAGTTTATTGTTTATTATAGAACACTTTCAAGTGTTGAAACAGTTGCTATAGAATCACAACTTATCAGAAAATGGGGATTGCCTTCAAACGCACCTATAAGTTTTATCAACGCTGCACCAAATATAAGCACACCATATTTATGGGTAGATGCTTATAGTCCTTCTTATATATCTACAACTGTTACAAGTGATGGGTTGACTCGTGTAGATACTGCTTTTGATAGATCTGGTAATGGTAGAAATTTCAAAATAGATACATTATATTCAAATGTTTTTTATAATCGCACATCAACAATGAATCAGTTTAATTCTTTATATTTTTCAACAGGTTTAACATATAATGGTCTCTTACTAAATTCAAATCCTTTGTATACATTTTCAACAAATAGTTTTTCTTGGTTTATGGTTTATAATCAAATATCTACACCAATGGCTGCTTCAAGAGTTTTTTATGCAAATAAAGATTTAGCAAATAATGAAAATGATACATTTAGTTATCAATTGGTTAATATATCTGGCACACCAACTCAAGCAACACCATATTATGTGCGAGGAAACTATCAAGGAGCTGGTGCGAATATAAATAGAGGTTCTAATTATTTAACAAGTATTGTTGTAAATAATGGACCAGCATATGATAATGTTCTACCAAATACATACAATGTATATCAAAACTTTGGCACTGGACCAGTTCTAACATCTAATATAGAAGTTGCTGCGCCTTCTACAGTAAATATTAACTTTTTTGGTATTGGTTCTGCTTCTAATGCTTTAACTACAGGATTTAATGGTCTTATTTCGGAAATTATATTATACAATCGTGCTTTATCAAATGCTGAACGACTATCTATTGAAACATATTTACTTAACAAATGGAATTTATCTACAATTGTATCAAATGTTCCTGTAACAACAGGATTGAACTTATGGTTGGATGCATATGATCCAGATACTGTAATTTTTAGCACAAATACAAATTTAGTAACTCAATGGCGTGATAAATCAGTATCAACGCTGCATTTTAGTAATACTTTAACAAGTGCTTCATTAAAACCGCCGTTATATACAATAAATCCTGTTAATAATTTAGCAGGGTTATTATTTAGTAATAGTGCTCCAACAACAACATTTTTTACAGGTATATATAATTGTAATTTTAATTATCCAAGAACAACTGAAGCAACAATTTTTACAGTGGCTCAATGGAATTCAGGAAATGCTTCTTACTATAGTCCAGTATTTTGTATGTTATCTAATAATGAAACTACTGCTAATAATGCAAATAATTTTATTGTAGTGGGTCCTGCAAATGGTTTAAATGTAAATTTATATCGTTCTACACAAGGTAATTTTCTTACAAATATAGCAAATACATTAGATAGACCTACACTTGTTACTGGTGTATTTAATAGTAGTTTTTCAACAACACTCATAGCGGATATTCCACAGAATAATATTGCACTAGGTAGAAATGGTGTAATAGGTTCTAGAAATATAAGCAGTTTTATTTCTACGCTTGGTACCCTAAGCACACTTAATTTTAATGTAAATCAAGCAGTGTTAGGGTTACGTGCACCTGCTGGAGGAGATGCAACTTGGTATCATTCTGGATATATTCATGAAGTTCTCTTATATAATAGAACTCTCTCATTTAATGAACGACAACAAGTTGAGAGTTATTTATTATGTAAATGGAATATTTAACACTTTCCTTCTAAAACTTCTACTCGAAGCTGTAAATCTTTAATCGTCTCAATTAATAATGGAATAATTTTAGTATACGCAACAGTAAGCATATTGGTATTTGTGCTAACAATTGCTTCAGGCATTACCTTATAAACTTCTTGCGCTATTACACCTATATCTGCTGAACCATCACGTAACCAATCAAATCTCACACCTCGTATTTGTTTTAATAGGATTCCAGCATCAGTAATTGTTGAAATATTCTTCTTATATCTTTCATCAGATACAGAGAAGAAATTCTGAGCGGTCATATTACCATTTGAATCCAATGAAGCGTTTTCTACAGAACTCTGTTGGAAAGAAAAACTGTTGTTACCCAAGACATTGAGCGATGCTCCTAATCCTTGTGTTAAGTTACTCACATAATTCCATCCCGTTAGACCATTTGAATCAATACATTGTAAATACGTATTAGGGATCGCACCATATGGTAAAGATAAACTACCTTGTTGATTCAAGGTCAATATGTTTGAAGAACCAGATGTAAAGTTAAAAGCAACTTGATTACTATTTGATGTGCTATTTACTGCTAATACATTTGTTCCTGATGAGATTGCTGTTACAGGACCATTAGATCCAGAAGACCCACCAACAAAAAGATTACTATTTTGATAAAGGTTCACATTACTTAGATTCAAAGGTGCTACAATTTGTATAGGACTTGTATCATAGTTACTTATAATATTAACATTAATTTGTTTCCTATCAAAGTCTACCATTTTTTGTATGTCAGCGACAGCCTTTCCTAGACCATTTGAAGAACCATCTACCCCTTGTAAACTAATAACATAATTACTATTTCCTAAATAATCTGGTAAATTTTTATAGAATATATTATTCATTACCCTAGTATAAAATTACAAATATAATTCTTAAACCTTTTTTAGATGGCTACAATATCTTTAGCAAATTCAACTATTACAGATACTGTAAGTTTATTGTTACTGGATACATCAAAGGGTTCCAATTTTCAGCCTGGTGTAGTAAATAATTTTATCACATATATATCAACAACATCTGTTCCCGGACGTATTGCTACGATTCGTGATGCTACTGGTTATGTATCAACGGGGAATGTTATTATTTTAAGCACAACAAAAGATGTTTATTTTGCTGATGGAACAACTTCAACTGCTATTACCCAGCCATTTGGCTACGTTTCTTTTAGTTCAAGAAGCACAAGTCAATGGTCTATTGTAAATACATTTGCATTCCCAGATCCTTTAGGGACGTATCAAGTATCAAATTTGAATACTCTAGGCTTTGTGAATACATCAAATTTGAGTGTGAATAATGTAAGTGCTGGAACAATGAATTTAAGATATATAAGTTCATTAAAAGCGAATACAAGTTCTATAAATGCTTATACTATTACAAGTGGAACAATTAACGGAACAACAATCAATGCAAATGATATAAATACAACTAATATAACTACAGGTGATATAGTAACTATATCTATGTATACTAATAATATATTTGCTAATACGGGTCCAACAATTAATTTTTTTGCCACTAGTATGTTCAATAATGGCATAGATTTACTAGGAACAAATATTGACAATATTGCTAATATTACAAGTATGGAATCTTTTACAATGCCAGATTTACCAAATGGTTCAGGTATAACAAATTTTTTTATAACAGATGAACAAAAAAATGGTATCACACAATTAGGATATACTAAGGGAATTACACAAAGAAACGTAGCACAAGATTGGATTTATTATCCTGCTGAAACAAATTTAAATATGGGAACTAATTCTATAACAAATACAAATATTATAAATGCTACTACAATTGAAACGAATAATATTTCTTCTATAAATATTTCAGCAAGTAATATTTCAACAAATACATTATTTGCAAATACGATATCTTCTGTAAATTTATTTGCTAGCACAATATCATCACATAGACTTTTAACAACTTTCCTACAAGCATCTACAATATCAACAACGAATCTTTTTACACCATTTATACAAGCGTCAACGATATCAACATCAAGACTCTTTACAACTTTCTTACAAGCATCAACAATATCAACAACAAATCTTTTTACAAATTTCTTAGAAGTATCAACAATATCCACAACAAATCTTTTTACAAATTTCTTACAAGCATCCACAATATCTACCACAAATATTTTTACAACTTTAGTATCTACAAGTTTCTTACAAGCCTCTACAGTATCGACTTTATCATTAAATACAAGAAATATTTCTTCCTTATTTTCACAAACATCTTCTTTTCTAACTAGTGCGGTAACATTAAGAGGTTCTGGGGGGTCAGGTTTAGTAACAACAAATACTACAGGTTCTCAATTATTGTTTAATGGTTCACAAGTTGGTTCTTGGGTTGGAACTGCTACATCAGACTTAGATATGTGTAATTATAGCATTAGTAATGTAACAAATCTGAATGGAACTGCAGTTGCTTCTATTGGTGGTGCAGCATGGTCTCAATATTCTGCTACACAAACTGTAAATTTGAATGGAAATACTATAACAAATGTGAATAATTTAACTGTTTTAGGCACTGCTACTTTAACCAGTGCTACTGCAAATCAAGGAACTTCAATAACATCAAATGTAGCAACAAATTTAATTTTACCATTATATTATACAATTACAGGGGTAACAAATTCTATTGCTATAATAGGAAATCCTTTTGAACAATTAATAAAAATATCAGGCACCACACTTCGTTTTAATTCAAAAGGAGGATTTAAAAAATATCTAGTATCATTTCAATTTAGTGGAGATGCAATAGATGTAGGATTATCTCCAATTAATACAGGTGGTATATATTATTATTGTTCTTTATATAATGCTACTTTAGCAGCAACTGTAAATGGTAATGCAATAAATTCATCATATCCATTGGTATATCCCCAAAACGGCTTAGTTCCTACTATATTTTCTTTTTCGTATTCTGATGTATTTAATCTATTATCTGCAGGATGGGTGACAGATCAACCAATTTACCCACAATTATATGCTGTAACAGATGGAGTATCTACATATAGTTTTACAAATATTACAATGAATATTACAATGACTCCTATTGTTGAAACAAGTATTTAAAAAAAAATATTAATGCTTTAAGGAACCTTTATACTTATTAGGAGGTATGGAATCAAAATATTATAGACCATATAGATCTGATTCAGAAGATTCATCTTTTAGTTCTGAATCAGGATCAGAAACATCACAAACATCCTATATAAACACAGCACCAAACTTTGTAAATCATGCTTTATCACTAGGCTCAAATCAAACAGTAGGAGGACCATCTTTTACAGATATTTCATCACAAGTATTTTATTCAAGACCAAAAGAATATAGTTTATTTAATTCTGCTTTTGAGAATATTTTATACAGTGTTTCTTCATCAACATTTATTGATACAAGTCAACAACAGAAACTTTTAGAAGTAGAAAAATCTCAAGTGACAAGTATTGTATTAATAGATTCTAAACATCGTGATAAACAAGTTTATCCACAACCCACAAATATTAGTCTTCGGCTTCCTAGAACATATACCAATATTCTAAATTTTCAAATAGTTCAAGTTAAATTATTATCTGCTTTCTTTTATTTCAGAAAAACAAAACAAAATATTACAATTCCTATTAATGAACAAGGGAGATATTTAGATTCATCTAATATTTTAAATGTGATAACAACAACAATTCGTGAAGGTTCTTATGATATTAATACTTTGATAAATGAATTGGATATACACTTAAATACACCTCCTATATTTTATGATTTTATTAATGGGTTTAATGATTTTGTTCCTTTATTTGCTTCCACTGGTGACTACTCAACAGGATTTAATTTACCTGGTGATTATTTTTATGATAGTGTCTTGAATGATTATATTGTTAAGCCAACAATAGATCAAATTATAACAAAGTATTTCCAAAGTCGTTATGCTGGTCAAACAAGTTATTCCGTTGATGATTCTAAAATAGCATATTATTATCCTGTATTAAAAGAAATTTTATTGGATGATAATTATACTGGACAACCAATTAATTTTAATGGTGTAGATACATCTTTGTTAAAAGCGAATGAAACACCTTACACACGCTGTGTTTATTATTTTCAAGGATTAAATGATTCTTTTGTTCTTAATGTTATTAATCTAAATATAACTGTTTTAGATACATATCGTTTGACTCATACATTCCGTTATACATTAGTGAATAAATATAATGTATTTTATGATACATTTAACAATCGTATTTCTATTAATACACCTTCATTAAATACAAGTTTATCAAATTTATTAGTAAGCAAACAAAATACTTATTTTAGTCAGCAACTTGCTTTGAATAATTTAACATATTCTAATTATCTGAATTTACAATCACAAAATACATTATTATTGACTACTCTTACCGATATGTATAATTATTTACAAAAACAATTTGCTACCTATTTTGGTGTAAATTTTAATACATTTTCTTTAGGATATTATGGCTCTATGGCGAATTATATAGATATTCGCAATGGTTCTAACGCAGTTGTAAGTTCATCTTATGATAGTAATGTTATTCAAAGAAATGTCTCTCCGTTAAGCAATAATCTTATCAGTAATTATCAGATTCAACCATATATATGGTCTTCATTATCTTCAAATGCTAGAAGTAGTTATCCATCAGGAACGAATTATTCAAATTATATAGGAAATCCTTTTAATCTTCAATCCAGTATTCCAGAAACATATCATACTTTACAAACGAGTAATGATTTATATACATCTCGTTTACTAAATCATGTGGACGCAGTTGTAAATATAGAACCAGCTTCTTATACAGTATTTAAATTTAAAAGCAATTTTAGACAAACGTTACAAGTGGAGACGCTACCAAGACCAACAAAGTATCGTTATCCAGAATATAATAGTAATGCCTATGATGCGAGTTATAACTTCTTTAGCACCAGTTATACATTTGTATCAGATACAAGAAATGCTGCTGTAATTGACCCAACGATAACAGTAACTCCTTTACCAGGTTTTACATCTATTACTGATTCTAACTTTGGAATTACATTATCAAATTCATATGCTTTATGGTCAAATACATATGCTACTATTTCACAAGTGTTGCCAACAGATTATTATTCTTTTACTCCTCCTTATCCTACTATACCAGGTCCTACAACACAAGCATATAAATATAATATATCATTTAATCTATCACCTTATTTATCATCATCGTTTCCTATACCTCTTTTTGTTTTTGTATATCATGATATAGGTGCTTTTTACGCCGATGTAAATGGTAATGAATCTAAATATAATTATATATCATCAAATTATATAGACCAAAATACAACTTCTATAGATATAACATTTCAAGCATTTCAAACGGTAACAAGTAATCAAAAATATTATATAATTATTCGTGCGCAAACTCCTTCACCAATTATTGTAAATTATGTAATAGCACCTTATTTTCCTAGCCTCACATCTTATACTGAATTATCCAATGATTTAACAAACTTTAATCCTTTAACAAATCCTCAAACATCTTTAAACAATTGGTTATATGGGAAATCCTATGATACTAATTATATTGCTCTTCCTTCTTCATCAAATTTATTTACTCCTACATCATTCTATAATCCTTATTTCCCATCATTATCATTTAATGATATTCCTATTGGTTACGATTCAAATGGTATCTCAACAGATTTAACACATTACATTGGTTACGTTCAAGATCAAGCGAATCCATCTGTCTTACCAACTGCTCTAAATCGTATTGATCCAATTACTGGTTATATTTTTGCGGCACTAAGTCAATATAATTCAACAACCCAAACATATTTCTATACAAATTCATCAAATAATATTAAAACACAAAACACTATTTCAAATTATACAGCTACAACTGTCTTGTATCGAAATTATGCGCAAGTCCATTATTATGGAACACATTATTTACCAAATACACGAAATCAACCATCTCTAAATTGTAATGTATCATTAAATGTATCTCCTTTTACAAATACTTCTTTTACAGGAACTCTAAGTAATTATACATTTAATTCAAATGGTTCTTTAGAGTTAGGCGATGGTATTTATGGATTATCATTAATTCCTGGAGAAGGAACTTGGGATATTCAAAAATATATGTTTAAGAGTATATTTACTGAGAGTTCTTGGTCAGATTCTAATATATACAATTATCAAAGTGATCCCAATTTATCTATACAATATTTAGGTATATTCTATACTACTACTTTAATAAATAAAACTTTATCTAATATTCAATTATCTCAAGCAATAGCAACTTTAACATTTAATACATCTGTGATATATAATTCTTCAAATACAAATTTTGGTTATGGTTCTGATGGAGGAACGTATTATGAATATGTGAAACAAAAAGGTTCTTCATTGTATGGTTTTACAGAAAATAGTAATTCTATTACAACAGATTATAATAATAGTTATACAGTTCTGGCATTTGATTCATTATCAAATCTAATTCCTTTTGTAGGTGTAGCAGGTTCTTTAACACCTTATCCTTATTATTCAGATGCTATTGCTTCTAACTCTTATTTTGATGGAACAACAACAAGTAATGGTTACTCATTAATAATTCCTCAAATTAAAGGTTCGCCAGATCTAACAAGAGGTCCTCCAACAAATGGTTCACAAACACAAGCACAATATGAACAATCTATGCCGATAGGAACCACATATCAAATGTATAAAAATACTTATTCTTTATTATCATCGAATGCTATGATTCTTTGGTCAAATATTGGTTTTAATCCTGATGCTATCTTTATGAATATTCCTAACTATATGATGACACAAGGAAATGAATTTAAGATTTATAGTTATGATTCATCTTCAAATAGAAATTTTGTGTTCCAAACTTCTTTTACAGCAGATGAGTTATTTAATTATAATTCAAATATAACTTTGGTGGGTGTCTCTGCGAATGATAGTGATTATGCTTTCCTTGCTTTATCCAATACATCCATCATTATTAAATCATATAATCCTATTACAAATGGTGTTACAGAAAGATATAATGGTTCTTGGTTAGGACTAACTACTTCTAATGTAGATGTAATGCGTTTTACATATAATAATTATGGAGGTTATACAATATCATTTATTGATTATACTGGTAGTAAAACATCTAAAATATATTCAGTCGCAACTAGCAATTCTTCAAATTATTTATTATGTTCAAATGTTTCATCAACAGATCCAGTGACTCTTTCTCATTATACCGGTTATCAGCAAACAAATGAAATCAACGGTATCATATATATTGCTTCTGATCTAAATACATCAGGATTTACAACAATGAGTATTGTAGATCCTACAACGATTTTAACACCAGGACAGCGCACGACTTATATCACAAACAGACCTCAGGGTATAAGTGCTCAAATAAATGGTTCATCTTCTTATGTAAAAGTAACAGATATTCTTTTATCACAATCCTTGGATCAACTTGCTATAACAAGAATAGGTTCATTAGATACAATATATGGTTTTACATCCAATAATGCATCTAGATTCTACCAGATTACTTCTTATAGTGCTTCATCAGAGCCTTATGATTCTAATGCCACTCTAACAGTGAATAATACTAACTCACCGAAACCTTATAAAGAACTTGAAGCGGGTTATAAAGGTGCTTTATGGTCGGTAGATTTATCAGGTAATATTTATGGTAATAGAAATACATCAAATGATATAGGAGCATCTTTGAGTATAGCATGGCAACTCTTTTATCCCGTTCAGAGAGTAGTATATAAGAATATATCGAAATCAGTAAATACTTTACAAGATTTATCAGGACTTACTTATCCAGAATATCCTCATACTCAGATATTTGCTTATAGTAATGATGCTTCTTTTATAGCAGATATTTCAGGCAATGCTTCTATCGCACCATGGGGTAATGAGAAAAACTTCTTTATTTCTGATACAAAATATTCAGGATATTATTTTAACGCATATACAACATTTATTCCATTAGAATCTAATGTAACTCCTTATTATGTAGCGGTTAGAAATTATTCTCCTTTTGAGAAGTCGCAAGTATATATGAGATTTAGTTTACCAAAACGTTATGATTTTGGTTTTATGAAATTTTCAGATATATCAAATGAAATTCTAACTTCTTCTACAAACCCCAATATATTTAATCCAAATTATATAACAATGTTACAAAAGTTTAATAATAATTTTATATTTACTACAAAAACATTTGGTGCAAATGTTATTCCAGGATATGCTGGTGAAACTTTATCAAATGTAACAGGATTTGGTGATTTTATGAAATATTATACAAATTATTATGGAACATATACATCTAATATTAGTGTAATCAATAGTATTACTAGTAATACAAATGCTAACTTATCAAATTTTATAGCAACAGATTTACAATATATTATACCAGGGGAAGCAAATAACCGACAAAAATATACTGATCCATTGCTATTTTCTATATTATGGAAGAGTCAACTACAACCTCAGTATGCGAAGTTAGAAGAGGATTGGGGTTTAGGATATAATTTAGGTTACAATAAACAAGATACAGATTATGATTTGATTCATAAAGCAGATTCATTTTACAAGATTCTAGATGATTATATTAATTTACAAATCAATACAGAAAACACATTGAATCTTGTAGATACTACAGCAAAAGAGAATCTTGCTTTGACATTGGATTCTACAGGAGGAACAAAACAATATTATGGAAAACTGTTATTAGCAAATTTTGGTTCTTACGCACAGACGATGATTATGAATCCTATTACATTTAACCCTCCAGTTGGTAAGTTAGAACGTTTAACATTTGAATGGATTGATAACACAAATCAAATTATTGATAATAGTGATTGTGAATGGACTGCCACAGTTCAAATTGTAGAAATTAGAGATACCGTTAAAATACCTAGTGTTCCTTTATTAAATCCTAGATAAATAGATGGATCTATTTCCAAAGCAAGAAACATTTCCTTTTGAGAATCAAGGACCAACTAATTTCTTTCCACCAGTTTGTAATGAATTTCATTTTGATCCTACACAGATTATAAAGCATCAATTACCTGACCAAACATACTCTGTTCCTTTACCATTGGGTCCTCGTCCTTGGGCACGAATTTGTATGGAATATGTCAACTCTGCTACCAATGAAGGAGCACCTAATGTTGATCCGAATCTTGCTTTCCCTTCCGGTGATCCGAACAAGTATTTAGAATCTGTAGATAGTGAATCATCATTAAGACGCTTGGATCAACCTTTAAGAAAGTGTAGCACTGGAAAGTTTCAACCTGACCAAACTGGTGATATGTTTGATGCTAGAATTTTGATTCCTCATACTATTACACCTATGACTCAATTTACTGATTTATCTTTTCCCAAAGTATTGTTAAATATTGGTCCTTACGATTGTAGAGCAAAAGCAGATGCTATTAATGTAGCAGTAGCACAAAAACCTTTTTTTAATGCTACAAAGCAAGAACGTTATAATATAAAAGACGGAGCCCCGAGAAATTTAAGATAAATATATAGAATGAACAAGCCCACTTATTTCTTTTATTCTGGTGATACCTTACTTTTACGATCAAAACCAGTGAATGTAATTGCTGTTAATAATAATTCTCAAGAAGCAAGAGTTGTTTTAGAAGATATTGGTAAAACGATTGAATCTTTACCTTGTCTTTTTATCCGTGCTACTGGAAGATATTTTGATCATCACAACAATAAAGAATATACTTTACCCGAAGGATGGGTATCTGTTTCTTTATCTGGTGTTACACGATGGGAAGAAGTGAATATGGTATCTTCTGTTATGGTTGAAGAAACTCCTGTGGTGGTTGAAGAAACTCTTGTAGTAGAAGAAACACCTGTAGTGGTAGAAGAAACACCTGTAGAAACACCTGTAGTGGTAGAAGAAACACCTGTAGTGGTAGAAGAAACACCTGTAGAAGAAACAAATACACCTGTAGAACTCATATAAACACCTATAGTGGTTTGCGTCTTATCCAAATAACTATAGTATAAGTATTATTTAGATGGATTTCAAAATATTATTAAAAGAATTATTTGTATATGATCCTTTAAAAATATGGAATACAATTCAAATTCAATTATCATTATATTGTTTTTCACAATATGCCGAAAAAAAAATTATTGATTCATTTGATGATGAAACAAATATAGAATCATTTGAATCATTGTTAGAATTATATGAAACTTATTTACCAAAAACGTTATCACAATATTTACCACAAATGATAGAATATTTAAATGAATTTGAACTTTTAGAACCTTTTTGCTTACAACTAGAAAAAACTCTAGATGTATCATTGGAAACAGAGGATGATTTGCTACAAAATTCTATAGCAAACTTTATTGATAATGATATATATGAATTTTTTAATACAACAATACCTAAAAATGAATTATTTTATGAAAGTGATGGAGAATTAAATATTATGATGATAGAATCTATATTTAAAAATTTAAATGTTGAAGCAGAAGTTTTAGTAGTTGAAGAGAAAGAAGAAGTAATAGAACAAAAGAAAGAAACAAACCATAATTTATTAAATGCTTTTAATATAAGAAAAAGAACATTAAGAAAAAAAGGTATTTATAATTTAACACCTATGAAATCAAAGACAAAACGTTTTTATAACAAATCATTAAAAAATAAAAAGTTATAATAGATAATATTCTATATGTTCCATTATAGATCTGTTCAAACACACCAACTAATGACTCCGACAGGAAAAAAGATGAAACAAACGGAAGTCAAAGTGAAAGGGAATCAAGGTATAAAAAAGGTTTCTATTATTGATGAAAAAGGAGTTCATTCTGATGTAATTCCTTTAAAAAAGAGTGAAATGAAAAATATTCAGAATCATGTATTTATGCCTAAATTATTTCATGCAAATATTAAAAATGTAATGCGGAAAAAGAAAACATCTAAATATAAAGGTTCTAACAAGGGGACTCGCAAGTCTAAGAAATGATAGAACTATTTATATTATGCTCTATCATCTTTTTAATCTACGTATTTTTTTATAAACAATCTATCTCCGATTACACATTGTTACAATTAGAAATTATAAATATTCACAGACTCAATGAAACGTTGTTAGAAAAAGCACCAATTATTGTAAAAGGTATACAAGTTCCTCATTGTGTTCAAAAAGATTCATTGTTACGTGTCCAACGATTTGCAAATATATATTTAGGTTCTTCTAGCTTATTAGATTATTTAGATAAAAAAGAATGTATTTTACAAGTCCCGAATGAATTACAAATATTTTTAGCAAATGAAACAGGCTTTCATTCTTATGCGAATAATACTTGGTTAGAAAGATTACATACAAACCCTTTATCCCAATACATAAGTTCTTTAGAATCAAAATTATCTTTTGGTTCCTATCATCTACAAAAGACAAAAGCGATTTGCACAATACTTATGCCAATTGAATCAAAGTATGTATGTTCTTTAGTAAATCCAACATATGAATCATCTTTACCTCAAGGTTGGAGAACAATTAATAATTTAGAAAGTATAAAACCTATTGAGGGAGAAAAACAATTACAATTTATTGATATTGTTTTAAAGCCTGGGAATATGTTATTACTTCCTCCTCATTGGTTCTTTATAATGAAAGCAGAAGAGGCAGGTGCTTATTATACAAGTATTGAATATCACGAGCCAGTGAGTGTGTTGAATTCTTATTTAGAGAAGAGAATATAAAAAAAATTGACATAAGAGAAATAAGATACTCTTTAGTATGGAATTCATAATAAAGAATATTTTAGAGAAAACACATTCAAAAGATATATCAACAAGAAAGAAGGAAAATTATAAAATATTTGAGAATGATCTTCTAGAACCAACGGATTTATACAAAGATTGGTTTCTAAAAAGAGGATATGAAAAAATTAGAGTAAAAGAGTTTATTGATGTTTTATTTCAAGATGATACAACCATTCTTCATTTTAAAACAAAAACAATAACATTTACAGAAGAACAATTTGGTTTTGAAGCAAATGTTAGAATTCATTTATATGATTTCTTCAAAAAAATCCCAGAAATATTTATTTATAATTAAAATTAGAATGGAACACGAAGCATCTTGGACAAAGCAGATTAGTTCAGAACAAGTATGTTCATTTTTTTATATTTTTGCGATTATTTACGCAACTATTGGTGTATTATCAATTTTATCAATTGTATTTATAATTAAACTTCCATTGAACTTACGCCTTTTCTGTTTGAGTTATTCTATAATTACATCTTTCTTCGCGTTTACCACTGCTTTATTCCATTACCTAATTTGCCAACGTGCTTTATTAAATAAGGAATAAGTAAATTTTAGAAAAAATTGATTCCTTTTAAGATTTAAAAAATTCTTAAGAAGAATCTCTAGTAAAAGTATACCATGGAGTCCAAAACGAAGAGCCCGGCTTTACTACCAAAGTCTTCAAGAAAGGTATCAATGGATGCTTTAGCACTTGATAATGATGTGGAGGAGAAAGTTGCTCCTATTCTACCCGAACCTTTGCTAACTCACAATGAAGATCGTTTTGTAATCTTCCCTATTCAGCACAGTGATTTGTGGAAAAAGTATAAAGATCATATCGCAGTCTTCTGGACTCCTGAGGAGATTGATTTGTCCAAAGATATGAAAGATTGGGAAAGGTTAAATGATGGTGAGCGTCATTTTATTAAGAATATTTTAGGATTCTTCGCTGGTTCCGATGGAATTGTTATGGAGAATCTTGCTACTCGTTTTACTCGTGAAGTTCAATTCCCTGAAGCAAAGTTCTTTTATGCGTGTCAGAATCTGATGGAAGCCGTTCATTCAGAGACCTATTCATTACTCATTGACACTTACATTAGTGATAAACAAGAGAAGTTAGATATTTTGAAAGCAATTCAAACGATTCCTTGTGTGGAGAAGAAAGCTGAATGGGCTTTGAGTTGGATTGATAATAAGGAAGCAGATTTCGGCACCCGTCTTATTGGTTTCGCTGCTGTAGAGGGTATCTTCTTTAGTGGTGCGTTCTGTGCTATCTTTTGGTTAAAGCAGAGAGGTTTGATGCCAGGTCTAACACTTTCAAATGAGTTTATAGCACGTGATGAAGGTCTTCACACTGAATTCGCTTGTCTTCTTTATTCAAAGATTGTAAATCGTTTGACGAAACAGAAGGCGCAGAAGATTATTCGTGAAGCAGTGAAGATTGAGAAACACTTTATTACAAAGAGTCTTCCTTGTGAACTCATTGGAATGAATGCGAAACTTATGAGTCAGTATATTGAGTTTGTTGCTGACAGACTCTTGTTACAACTTGGTTATCCTAAAGCATATAATGCCCAGAATCCTTTTGACTTTATGGAGCGTATTAGTTTAGAGAATAAGGATAACTTCTTTGAGAAGCGCACATCAACATATGCGATGGCTGGTATTGGTAAGAATCAAGAAGAAATGTCTTTTAGTATGGATGCTGCATTTTAAATAAAATGCAGCCTGTCTATATGGCTTTGCCATAAGATTTGCTGCTTTCTAAAAGAGTTTCTATTAAGTAGATGAATAAAACAAGAAAAAATAAATGTAAAATTTTTTTAGCAACTGTTTCAACAAAACAACACCCGAATCTAGAACGATGGAAGAAATCTGCTATAACGCATGGGTTTAATCCTAAAATTTTAGGACTTCATGAGAAAAAAACATACAAAGATCCTTTAATTGGTAAAGGAGAATTTGGAATGAAACTAAGATATTTATATAAGTATAGTAGATCTCTAAAACCAAATGATATTATCTTATTTACGGATGCATGGGATGTAATAATTATTGGAGATTGTGAAAAGGTTTATAAAGATTATAAATCTTTTAATAAAGATATTGTATTTGGTGGAGAAACTATTTTTGGAGCAATACATGATTTATCTACTATTGCTACTATTTTTAAGTATGATTTAAGCAAGGCATTTCCCTATCTAAATGCTGGTGTTGTAATTGGTAAAGCGGGAACAATTAGAGATTTGATAGAAAAATATACTGAAAAAACTATTGATGATTCTGTGGATGATCAGATTCTATGGAGAAAAATTTATTTAGAAAATAAAGATAAGATTGCGATTGATTCTACTGCTAAATTAGTTTTAAATACGTGTTTAACTTCTAAGAAGAACTATGTATATGAAAATAATATTTTTACATATAAAGGAACTAACACACAACCATCTATTATACACGCTCAAGGTAATGAAAAACTCGGTTTTAAAGAGTATTTAAACTATATAAAATACTAATAAAAATTGATTCTATTTGATTGTATACTATTTTTATACAATGAATTCTGTAGAAGAAACGTATAACTATGAGTTAGGCAACTGGTCGGTTGTATTAAGAAAATAAGTTATAAGTAGATGAACGCTAGTCAATTGACTTTAATTAAAGATGCTAAAAGACTTTTGGAAGATTGTTCTTGTTTCCGAGGACCAGAAGGAGCAACTGGTGCAACAGGTGCGACAGGCGCAACAGGTGCGCAAGGTCCAATTGGACCTCCAGGAAATATTACAGACTTTACAATCCCTGGCGCATCAACAAATGCTCTTATGTATTATACTGGCAGTGGGTTTGGTGCAATGTCTTCTCTTTTTTACTACTCATCAATAAATGTTTTAGAAGCACACTTAAATATTATACCATCAGCAGATATTACGCATACTTTAGGTTATTCAAATATTAGATGGGCAAATGTATATAGTTCTAATATAACTGCTTCTGTATATTCAGGTATTGAAAACTATAACTATATTTCTACATCTGGTTTAACATCAACAGTAGGAGGTTTAGGAAATATTTATATATCTACAAGTGGTTTAACATCAACTGTTATAGGGTTAGGAACATTTGGTTATATTTCATCACAACAACTATTATCAACAGTAGCAAGTGGTTCTCTTGCTCTACAATCTACTACAATAGGTTTAGGAAATATATATTTATCTAGTATCGCTTCAAATCCAATAACTTCTATGGGAAATGTTCTACGCGTAGATTCAGTATATGGAAATGATACATTAGCACCAGCAAACTTATATTCGTATCCGTTTAAAACAATAAACGGTGCGATTTCAAACGTATCTTCTACACAAACAATTCATATCTTACCAGGCACTTATAATGAAACTATTGTGATACCAACAGGAATAGCAGTTCGCGGAGAAAATACACAAACAGTAACGATACAGAGTGCTAATTCAACATCCAATACTACACTTATTACAATGGGTAGAAATTGTCGTTTAGAAGATGTTACAATGAATATATATTCATCGAATGCGGTAGATTTAATTGGTATTAATTATCCAAGTGGAACTTCAATAACATCAAAGTTAAGAACAACCGTGTTAAATGTATCTTCTACAAATACCGGTTCACAGTCTACGATTGGTATCTACAGTGGAGGCACAACTGCTTTATCTTATACAACGAGTCACGCAATAAGAGGAACAACTATCAATGTCGCTTCACAAGGTAATGGGTTAACTCGTGCGTTATATGTTACAGATTCTAATCGTTTTGGAGCACGTGATACAAACTTTTCTGCGTTAGGGACAAGTTCTATTGGTGTAGAAACAACAAACATATCATCATTTGCTGAACTAAAAGAGTGTTCTGTGAATGGTGGAGCATTGGATATAAACAGAACGGCTGGAACAATACAGTTATCTTCAACAGATTTAATAAATGCGTCAGCAAACGGAAACTCGTTTTCAGTTAATACAGAGCCATCACCTATTTTCTTTGGTGTGACTGGAAATATTAATGATGCGACAAAATATTTAATGCCAGGGACACTATTACATAATGATTTAACAGGAACGTTTGGTCTCCCATTCCCTCAACGTCTTATTGTATTCCAAGGACTATTTACATCACGTGTTGCTTTAACTGGGGGACAAACCGCAGTATATCATTTACATAAAAATTCTACAACCGCAACACCATTTATGACAGCAACGCTAGATTCAGCAAATCAAACAGTAAGAGTTCAAGATAAATCAGAATCATTTAATGCGGTAACTGATAGATTAATTGTAGAATTAACAACATCAGGTGGTATTGGAAACGCTACAGATTTATTCTGTGCTCTTGCTTTGTATTAGAGTGTGTCAATAATATCAATCCCCATATTTTAAATTAAATTAATAAAAACATATTCAATAAGTAGATATGAAAACAAAAACAAGAAAGAAGTGTAAAAAGTCTAAAAAGTCTAAAAAGTGTTCAGTGAATCTTATCTCTGTATCTACAAAACAACACCCGGATTTAGAAAGATATGTAAAATCAGCAGAAGCACATGGATTCAAACCAAATATATTGGGTTTACATGAGAAACGTTCAACAGGTCATTTAATAAAAAAAGGCTTACAATTATCAGGTCATTTTGGAGTAAAACTTAAATATTTATTAGAATTCTGTAAGAAAAGAAAACCAAATGATATTGTTGTTCAAACGGATGCGTGGGATGTTATTATAGCAAATGATTGTGATGATTTAAGAAAAAAATTTTTATCTTTTAAAAAGGATATTGTTCTCAGTGGTGAAAAATTCTGTTCACCAGATCCTTATATATTTTATAAATTTAATTTCATGTCTGCTCCTTTCCCATATATATGTGCTGGTTTACTTATGGGAAGAGCGGGAGCAATTCAAGAAATGATAGAAGAGTTTTGGGATGGAAAAGATGAAGTAGATGACCAAAGATTATGGTATAAAATATATTTAGAAAATAAGTCAAAAGTAGCAATAGATGAAAAAGCAGAAATATTTTTAAATACATTATATACAAAAAAAACAGATATAGTATATGAAGATAATAAATTAAAATACAAACCAACCAATACAAATCCTATCTTTGTCCATGCGCAAGGACCTGATAAATCCTATTTACAGTATATACGTTATTAAAGATATTCAATAAATTCCATACCATATTTTTCTATTCCTTTATTAATTCTATTAGGATGATATACTGCTTCAATTAACTCTTCTTTAATTCTCTTGGTATTTATTTTTGCTTTAATAATATTTTCTTCATACATTCTGATTTCCTCAATGATACAAGAATGAATCCTATAATTTATAATATTCCTTTTAAAATGAAAGTATTTATAACTAAAATATTTAAGATATAATCTAGATACTATGGCAGTAATGGCTTCGTTATTCAAATGACAATTTGTATAACGATATCTTTTACAGATGGAAGGAAAGAGTTCCATAAGTGTTTTACCTTCAATATTTGTATTGCGGATAATGATATCTTCAATATTTGGTGGCATATTAAATCGCATAGATATATCTCCCCAATAATCCAAATCAAGAACACGAAGCGTCTTTGGTAAAACTAAATCATAAGAAGTATAATCTGAAACATATACCTCAATTGGTTCTGGAATAATGATTTTAGTAAATGCTTCTATCTCATCATCATCGCAATACAATTCAAGAATAGGATTCGTTAATTTACTTATTTTATTTTGAATTTTAGCGTTGATATCCATATTAGATAAATAATATTTAGATTTTATGAACATCAATTTTTTCAAAAAAATTGAAAGTAAATTTTATGATAATATTAGTATTGAAAAATTGACAATGCCTTCTGAGATTGTTGAAATTGTTGAAGAGTTCGCTCCAGAGAATTTTGATTTCAACATGAATCCACCAAAGAAGCGTTATGCTCTTCGTTCTTCAACAAACACGAATTCTCTGATAAAAGAAAATCTACAGCAGATTCAAAATTCTCTAAATGATTCTGATTCGGATGATGAGAATGAGAAGAATCGTTATCTTAAGTTGGAGTTAGCGAATAAGGAGTTAGAGATTCTTGAGTTGAAAGAAAAGAATGATGCTTTAGAAAAGGTAACAAATGCTCTCAAAGAGTATAATGCTGTGCTTGAAGTAGTATTTAAGAATGTTGATGAGTATGAGAAACTCTGTAAATCATTAAATTATTCAAATTATCGTGAGATTGTAAAGAAGGAAATGATTCTTATCAAGCCTCATAAGTTGCCAGATTCAATGGATCTTATCCCTCTTTACATCAGAACATCTTGTAAGTATGTATACACTCTTAAGAGTGGTGTTGAGAAAAGTTATGCTGATAAGATTAATAAAACATCTTATTATAATGAGACATTACTGATGCTACAAAAACTCTTTACAGGAGTTATCATCATACTCTATATATATTACTTTATTGGTTTGAAGTAAAAACGTTTACATAAAACTAAAAAAATTAAAACACATTTTTTGTTTAAATAGTTTAGAAAAATGCAAAAGGAAATTGTTCAAGGCGTTCCGTTCTGGAAGGACAAGAACAACAATCTCTTTAGTTTTGAAATTGATAAAAAGAATCTTATTCAACTAGGATCTTTTCATCAAGAAACGCAAACATATAATTTAAAAGAAGGTTGGAAGACACTTTACCAGCCAAAGTTGGAAGAATATCGTTCATCACTTAAGAATCGTGAGAGGAAGGAAAATAAGACAAAATGAAATCGTTACGAACGGAGGAAGAAATTTTAGCAGAAGCAAACTCTATTCCAAGACCAATTAAAGTTCCTAGTGTTGTGATTGGTTACTTCGGTGATTTGATAAAACAAATGGCTCTCATTAAAATCATTAAAATCAATAAAATCAATGATTCCGTCCTTGGATGTTCGTCCTCCCATAAAGACCCAAAAGATACTGCATCCGTTCATAATCCGACTTGAATTTGATATAATTTCCATTACCAGAAGCATTATTGTTGTTAGTGGCATTTATTGTGCTAACACTTACATAAACCATGTTTGCAGCATTTTGAACTGCCGGAGAATCAAATGTAAATATTGTGCTAAGAGTCATATTGGAAAGTTGATTCGTATAATTCATCTAGAAATTGTAAAGTTTTTTCTTTATTAGTTTTGTGCATAGTTTTGTGCAACCCTTTAATAAAACTCTTAGTTTTGTTGAACCCTTTAATAAAACTCTTAGTTTTGTTGAACCCTTTAATAAAACTCTTAGTTTTGTTGAACAGAATTCCAATTAGAATTAGGATATCTCTGCGCATGTAAACTCTGACCAATATTGAATGTTGTTTTTTCATTATATGATAAAAAGGTATAATATGATAAAGCAGTATTCCCGGCTTTACGTAAAGTGCTTACATTGCTATTAGAATTCTGAATTCTTTCAAAGGTAGACCAAGCAAGTTGATATTGAAGTTTCTGAGAATCATTTAACCCAACAAATCCACTAAGGTCAAAACATCCACTCATTTTTCTTTTATAAAGGTTAGATGATTTATGTATCTGGACCACTGATTTCAAGATTCTTGGTGGAAGTTGTCAGCACACCTGATGCTTTATCACAAGGTCTTAGTGGAAGAACTAGTTTACCACAGAGACAAGGAATGTTGTTTGTTTTTCCCAAGTTAGAAGTTCATAGTATGTGGATGCCGAATATGTATTTTCCTCTTGATATTGTTTGGATAGATAATGAAAAAAAGATTGTAAAGATTGAAGAAAATGTTTCACCGTGTAGTGGAACACATAATTGCACTTCTTATAGTTCTCTCTATCCATCAAAATATGCTATTGAATTGAATGCTCTTGATGCTAGTCGTATAGGATTACATGTTGGTAAACAATTATCTTTTAATGGAGAGTAAAGAGATATAATAACTGATTTAATTCTGCCAACATTTCATCACGAATATTTACTAAATCTGTATCATGTTCTTTTAACTTTTTAACTAAATTCGTATTTAAATAAACAATACATTTCTTGATAAATTTTATAATAGAGGTTTCTGATAAATTACTAACATGAATTGTAGCATTTCCAGATGTCATTTTCATACGACCGTATTTACCCATATAAACCTCTACATATTTATCAATAGATGTATCTAATGAACCAATAACTTCGTCCGTAGATTTATGTCTAGGATAAGATTTTGTTTGCCAATGATACAACTTAATTTGTTCTCTCATTGTGAAAAAAAATTGAACGTCATTAGCACTCATTCTAAATTAATGTGCGAGAATTGTAGTAAGATTCTCGGTAAATGTGTAGCCCCTCATTATAAATATCCTGACAAATGTCCTCTTAAAACTGCGTCATATTGTTGTTTATGTGCTTCTTATGGTCATATACCAATTAATTGTAAGCAAGATACAAGATACCGAGAACCACAATTCTTGGAGCAACTCATCCCGCCATCTCTTTTACAACAAAATGGGATTATAACAAATACTCCTATAATATCTACGAATAATAAACAAGCAACTTATATGATTGATCCAATAAAACCAATTATAGATGTGATTGACCATCCCAAGGCGATTAAATCTGTTTTAAAAACAATGAATGCGATGCCTAAAAAAGAGGAGAGAGGTATTCATAAATATAAAAAACAAATGAATAAAGTTGCGAAAGAAAGAAATGAAAATGTTGTGTATCATTCTTTAGAAAAAATAAATGAATCTAAATAGATGAATAATTTAAATAATTTTAATTACTCAAATTATCCAACAGAGCCAGAAAATACCAAAATTTTTAAACAAACAATGGAAATAACTTTAAATGAACAATCACTTGATGTAAAACCAATTGATCAAAACTTTGCTTCTATAAATTTATTAACAAAGATAGATTCTAAATTTATAAATATTATGAAATTTATAAATACTGTAAAAGAAACTGATAAAGGAATTAGTATAAGAGTTAGTGATTATAATAAATATGATGTTACCAAATTTAATGGAGATTTAACTCTATCAATGTCTTTAGTAAATAATTCATATGACGATATTAAATCTTATATACAATCGTTCTCACCAGATATATTAGAACTACGCGATGAACCACCAAATGTTCTTAATTATAAATCATATGAAAGAATTATTTTAGCAATGTTAGGACAATTAGCACCAACAAAAGTTTCTTTAAAGACGAATACATATCTAAAAGAACTTATACAAAATTATACTAAATTTAATATACAATCATTAGGGTTTGATCAATATGGTTTATGTGCTACATCTGAAGTATCACCAAAAGTAAGTGATTTATATAATTATATTATTGATACAGATGTTATGAAACAGATCACAAAAAATAGATTAGTTATAACACAAACATCTGCTATTTGTTCTAATACACAAGGAATAACAAATACATTTATTTCTACATTATGGTTATTAGATTTTTTATTTCAAACATCTTTTGGTAATATATCAAAAGCATATGTAACAATGAATAATGTATTTGATTCAAATATCTATGCTATAATTGCTTTTAGTTATGCTACAAGAGGATCCGCAGTATTTTATGAATTTTATACAAAATCAAATACAACATCAACAAATGTTTCTAATATATCTCCTAATGTCTCTATATACATAACAAAAAATATAAAAGAATATTTTATAACAGTTATTTATAAAAATAGTATAGAATTATCTATTAAAAGAGATTTTTATAAACCACAATTGAATAATATTAAAATTAATATTTCACTAAATAATGTAGGAACAGAAGGATATATTACCCGTTTATTATGTAATCAAACAGAATTAGGTGTAAAAGGAATAACCATTGGCGAATATACATTTGATGGTTCTCAAGATGGAACTCCTATTCATGTTGGACCAAACAATTCTGATGAACTTCTAAAAGGACCAAAAATTAAATCAAATAATTCTGTATTTTCATTTATTATAGAAGAATCTTCTGCTGTTATACTAAGAGTTCCAATTGTAGCAGTAGGTGGTAATTCTTTTTTTAGAACAATTAACAATAACGATGAATCAGATACAATTGTAACTGTTAATAGAAATGGATTCTTCACCAACAACAATGTCTTTAAAGAACTTTAAGAATAATTATTTATCTTAATATATAGAATGGGTCGTAATTTGATAGGTGGTAAAAATTATAAGAAGACAAAACATGTTTCTGAGAAAACACCATATCAGGTAAGAGAAGAGGATCAGTTTTGGGGAAGAATCTATCGTGTGTTAGGTGGTAGAAATACTTTAGTATATTGTAACGATAATAAAATACGTCTATGTCATATTCGTGGATCTATAAGAAAAGATACTTGGATATCGATAGGAGATATTGTTCTTATAAGTATTCGTGATTTTAAAACAGAAGAAGAGAAAGATTGTATTATAGAAAAAAAAGATAAATATGAGAAAGGTGATATATTATATAAATATGACCGTGATTATTATTCAAAGTTACGTAAAGAACCAGGTTTTAATGAGAAATTATTTTTAAATTTAGAAACTGCTTCTGATGATGTGTTGAAACAATTTAAACAAAATAAATTAGTCTCAAGTCAAAATGAAGAAGGATTTGATTTTGATGGAGGAGATATTCTAGAAGAAGATGATGAGGATGATGAGGATGTTGATGTTGATGCGATTTAAATGATTTTAAAGAATCATATATATTTTTAATGAGCGAAAGTGATTTACAAGGATTATCATATTATGGTCAATATTCTGTTGCTGATTTTCCGGATGCCGAGAGTGAAAGACCATATGAGATTTTAGGAGAGAATACATCCTACACAACTGCTCTAAATAATGCTGTAACCAAACATTATTTAGAACTGAAAGAAAAGAATAGTGAAATTGTTTCACTTGAATTGGTTTGGAAGAAACGATTCCGTGATTTCTTGAATAGCAAGAATAATAGAGTTTTAGAATTTTTAACATCAAAAATGAAATCACATCCTGTTCTTGGAAAGTCAGAACAATTCTTTCAAATCTTTGGAAAAAAGAATGTAGAATTCTATCAAAATTCTATTCATGAAATTGCTTTTGATATATCCGGTTCTGTAAAAGGAAAAGAAGAAATTGATGCTTTTCTTTTATCAAAAGATTTACCAAATATTGATAAATATATAGAACAAACACAAGTGCTTTTAGATGAATATAGAAATATTACTGATACCATATTAAAAAAAGAATTAGAATTTAATCTTAAATTAGAAAAGTTAGAATCAATTAATACTAGTATAAAATCATTAACGAAGTTAAAAGAGAATGAGGCATATAATACAATGATGGAAGGAATACAAAGTTACATGGAAACAACATTTGAAGAAAATCATTTAGAAGAAACTTATAATGAAATAATGGATGAGTATAGAAAATTTATTGCGTTACGTGAGGTTCTACAAGTAGTGAGAAAACGTGAATTAAAAGAAGTAGAGCCTTTATGTACTATTTGTTTTAATGATACAATATCATATGCGTTTGTTCCTTGTGGTCATACTTTCTGTCAAACATGTGTTAAAAAACAATCGTTATCGTGCTCTATTTGTAGATCATCAGTAAGAGAACGTTTGAAACTCTTCCTTAGTTAAGAAAGTAATGATTTGGTTTCAAATATGCTTTCTTAAGTGCTTTTGATTGTTCTTCATCTAATTCATAAATTATAATCGCTTTATTCACAATCTCTTCGGCAATAGAATACCAGAGAATTCTTAGGAATTCAGAACCTACTTCAGAACGATTTATTTTGTCCATTGTTCTTATTTACTATTTTATTTTTATTTTATTTTTATTTTATTTTAAAAAATCAATTTTTTAAATATTTGTTCTATGTAGAAATGAACACACGTAAGAATCGCAAAAGTCGTAAGAATAATACTATGATGTCAGGCGGTAAGCGTAAGATGAACCCTTTTATGAAGTTTGCGAAACACGAGAGACCCAAGATTATGGCCTCAATGCCTGGTGCGGCTATTCCGGCGATAGGGAAGGAACTGGGGAAACGTTGGAGGGCTCTGTCAGATGCTGAGAAGTCTCGTTACCGTCATTAACATGATTAACATCATAATTAGATAGTTCAGAAACAACGGAAAGATGTCCTTTTTGTAATGCGTAGAACATAGGTGATTTAGAGTTATTATCCAAGAGATTCACATCAGCACCATTTTTAAGTAATAAAAATACAATATCATCATGTCCCTCAATACAAGCAATATGTAAAGCACTCTTTCCTTCATCATTTGTAACATCAACATCTAAATCTTTTTCTAATAAAAGATCAACAATTTCATAATTATTTAACTTTGATGCTAACATAAGAGGAGTATAATCATCTTCATTGTATAAATATTCATACATCTCTTTATCAAGAATATTTAAAAGATATTCTATAGAATCATAATCATCATTTATGATAGATTTAAAAAGATGTATAGGTTTTCTTTGTTTACAAAATGACCTGAAATTATCCATTTAATTAGTTTAATACATAATTCTTTAAATTAGATTAATGGCTTAAAATTACTCCGCATAGATACTTTAGAATGGAAAATACTATCACTGCTTCAAAAGAGCTTACTGTAGAGAATGATAAATCAAATCAACAACCAATTACAGATCCTGTTAGTGCCCAGAATGAATTACAACAACTTGCTTCTATTATTACAAATTGGAAGGAAGTTGGTGGTGAACTAAAGACTCTAAACGAACAAGTTCGTGAAAAGCGTAAGCGTCTAAAAGTTATGGAAGAGATGATTCTCCGGATTATGAAGAAGCATAATATTGGAGCACTTGATTTGAAAGGTTCTGGAGGTCGTATTCTTTATCGTCGTTCTTCATCAAAGTCTGGTATTAATGATAAAATTCTATTTGGTCTTTTATCAGAGCATCTTAAATCTGAAACGAATGCTGCTGCTGCTCTAAAATATATTAGTGAACATCGTGAGACGAAATCAAAGGAATCACTTGTTTATGAAAAAGATTAACTATAATTAGAATGGGTTTAGGAAAGGCATGTAAGGCTGCTTTAGAAGGTTTCACCGGCTCTTCTGATTCCAAGGAGCGTAGGAATGCTTATGTAGATTTTATTTCCTTTTTACTGGCTTTCATCATAGGCATGGTAATTCTTGGATTTGTAGGAAGACTCTTATGGAATGATGTTATTGTAGAACTCTTCACATGTGTGAAACCAGCACGTTCTGTCTGGCATATAATTGGTCTTTACATCTTTGTAAGTTTATTACTTCCTATGAATTAATTCCTATGAATTAAATGTGTATTATTTTAAAAGATACCATTTTTCTTTCTTAATAGAAACAAAAATGACATCTTGGATTCAAGCGAATAAATCCAAAATGGCAACATATCGGTCAGGTTATTATCAAGTGGTTCCAGAAGGAGTTTTTACGTCAAAGAATATGAAAGCAACAGTAGTATCAGCCTTTTATGAAATGCCTTCTAAATACCCATTAAATACTTATAAAGAATGGATGGGATATTTCTTAAGAAATATTAATTGTCATTTAGTATTCTTCTGTGAGGAATCTATGAGAGAGTTTGTGGAAGAGGCTAGAGAAGAGTATATCGATAAAACAGAAATTATTATACTACCTCGTGAGGAATGGACAATGAATAAAAAATATCCAGAAACTTTTTGGAGAAAACAATTTACTATGGATCCTGAAAAGGAACTACATAAATCTACTGATTTATACAAAGTCTGGCACGAAAAGAAAGAGTTTGTGAAACGAGCGATTGCTCTAAATCCTTTTGAACACGATGACTTCATATGGATGGATGCTGGTTGTATTCGGAGTGAAGATATGGCTTCTTTACTTACAAACTTTCCTCACGCATCAAGAATACCTACCAATCGTATGTTGCTACTAAATGTTCAACCATTTTCAAAACAAGATAATACTATATATCGTTTTGAGAAAGGAGTTTCTATTCAAGGAGGTGTAACTGGTGTGGCAAGGATAGGTGGTGGAGTATACGCTGGTTCTACAAGAATGTGGAATCAATTTGATAAAGCATATAATACTATTTTTGAAAAGTATGTTACAGCCAATGTCTTTCTTGGTAAAGATCAAAGTTTATTAGCAACATTAGTTCTTGAAAACAATAAATTAGTTTCTTTGGTGGAACCAAAACCATTCTTTGCTGACCCTTGGATGAACTTAGTTCTTTATTTGGGTGTAAATAAAAAACTCTTTGAAGCGTTTAATGATAAATCAAAGAATACTGTTAAAAAGACTTATGAAGAGTTGTTAAGACTTCAATAGTATTTTGACCCTAATAATATCCCTTATACTCACGTAACTCTTCCAACTGAGGTGGCGAATAAGGATTTACATCACGAGGACCAGGAGTTCCAGCAATTTCAACAGAGCCTTTTAAGCATTTACTCTTTGATATATCAATTACATCATCCATATGTGCCTTAAACTTAGATGTTGCTTCTTTTATTTCAGCATCATTGAGTTGAACAGATGTGCATAACTTTTGTATTAATACATTACCTCTAGTAGACCATTTTTCAAGACTAATATCTAAATCTCTTTCTGGTATAGTCTTTGCTAAACATCTTGCGGTGGTTTCTGCTACAGGTTCAATATCGTGCGCAGTAGAATAATCTTGATAACGAGTTGCTTCTACAAAACCAGATTGACTTAATAGATCTTTCTTGAAACATGTTGTTTTACTCAATAAAAGTGTTAGTTCTCGTAAATCATCTGGACCTTCTTCTGTGGTTTGTTTTTTAGAAAGAAGTTCATACACTCTCGAAGCATTTGCTGATTCTTGTAAACAATCCGGGATACCAACCTTTGCTGGACCTTCAAACCCTTCTAAAGGACTATTCTCTGGTGTATACATTAAATTATACAAAGTAATAAAAAAATACAATGTAAATCCAGTAACTAATAATGCTAATAATATTGCTGTAAAGGTATTCTTCATCTAATTATCTAAACTTTTTATATTAGAATACTTTCCAGTTAAATTGATAAACCTACCTATATTACTCGAAAATGTGCATATTATATTTGGACATTCTTGAAGTATCTTAATTTCAGCAAGAAAATGATGAAACGCATCCATTTTAACAGAAGATGGGTATGAATTGAAATCCTTTTGTAGATGACCATTTATATTTGTAATTGGGGACACTAATGAATAAATAGACCAAGATTCTTCTGCTAATTCTTTAAATTCTTTAATAACACTTATAGAATCTGTCATAAGATAAATATTGATTGTATCTTTCTCAAAATGATATTCTTTCACAGCATTTATATAAGATTGAAGTGAAATATTTTTCATTTCTCCTGTTGTTATCTTATCACCTGTTCTAATGTGAATTCCAATATCAATTGGAGGAAGATCTTTTATGAGTAATGAAATCTTAGTATGAATGATTGGTTTGAATTGAAAAATTCTCTTTGCTTCTGATTTCAGAAAATCAATATCCAATGATGAATAAAACTTATTTAACTCGAGTGGTTTTTGTTGTTGAATTGTTCTACCATTATAGAGTGTAAATACTATTTTAGGAAGATCTTTAAATGTATCAGTAATAAGATGATATTTATCAGATAAATTATTTTTCATGTCATTCAAATATAAAACCTCATCTTTACTTCTTGCGTAAAGATAACACATAAAAAAATTAAAGAAATTTGATCCAAAGCCTGAGGTTGATGTTTTACAAAAAAGTTTATTATTAGAAAGACCTACTTCTTTTGTAGAACCTATCCAAGAACTCATCTTTATTGAACAATGTAATACTTTTTAAACTATATTCCTATTCGCAGCCAAGAGAACCATTTCATTTAATTGACCTTTTGATTCGGCTTTCATATTCATCAATCTGTCAATGTTCATCGTCTTATCTTCTTTTAACAATAAGTGGTGAACAATGACTTGGTTCTTTTGACCAATGCGGACGGCTCTTCCAATCGCTTGGTTCATCATTGCTTGCGTCCACCAAGGACCACTAAAGATGATGCGGTCAAACTCTTGAAGATTCAAACCAACGCCACCAGACTGTAGTTGAATAAGAAGGACATCTGTTGTCTTCTCATCATTAAATGGCATCTTAGATCTTTCAAGCATTTTAGACCTCTCATCTTGTGAGAGTTTGCCCGAATAAATACCAATTGTTCGGATAAACTCTAATGGTGACAAAAGTTCTTTTAGCATTTCCATCTCCTCGTGAAAGTGGCAGAAGATGATCCATTTATGGTTCTCAAAACTTTCAGATGTAATGAGATCTTCAATCTTAACAAACTTAGAACTGGTTCCTCCATACCCCTCTACAGGATTGTTCTGCTTTCGCTTCATCTTAATATAGATGTTGGGATGAATGCTCAGTTGGCGGAGACGAAGCATCAAAGCAAGACGAAAGAGACCTGTAATCTGACCGTAACGGAGTTGATTGAGAATAGGCTCTTGGATACCACGATAGATTTCAGCCTCTTCCTCGCTAAGAAAGTCAAGTTCATGCTTTATCACTATAGGAGGAAGAGGCACATCAATAATACTTGAACGTATATTATCCATAGAACGAGCAAGAACATACTTATGAATGAGAGCATCATCTATCTCATCATGAATGTTGAGCAAGGTAAAGAGTGAAGATAAGTCCTTCATAGAGTTCACAATAGGTGTCGCAGTCAAGAACCAAGAGATAGGAGCGTTAATTCTTTTCACTGTCTTAAAAGATGAGGTCTTTGGATTAGACAGACGGTGAGCCTCGTCGCAGATAAGACGGTCAAACTCCATCGTCTTGATAGAGGTCAGGTTCTTCTGAGCCATTTCGTATCCACAGAGATAGAGTGATGAAGAGTTAGGAAAGATCTTTGTCTGTAGAATCCACTTGCTCTTCTCAAGAAAGAAGCATTTGATAGAGGACTTTTCAGCGGCAGCCTTCCACTGCTCTAAAACAGCGATAGGTGCGATGAGAAGCGTATGAGATTTAGGAGCATTCTTGATGAGACCGAGCATTTGGATCGTCTTACCGAGACCCATCTCATCGCATAAGATTCCACCTTTTATGTCATCTTTCTCTCTCTCTACTAACCATTGAATGCCATAGAGCTGGTGCGGCATGTAGTTAAACGTGGGCCATAGAGGTGTTGCCATAGTGAGTGTAATAGTAAAGGGCTTAAAAAATGGGTCAATTTTTTTGGCGGCCAATTAAAAACTTTTTTCTTTGTTTTTTGTCTTTTTGTGTGTTTTTTGTCTTTTTGTCTTTTTCTCTTTTTGTCTTTTTCTCTTTTTGTGTTTACTCCTCAGAAGCGACCTTCTTGGGGCGACCACGCTTCTTGGCCTGGCTTGAGGCACCGCTGTCAGACGCCTCACCATCTGTGGTGATCTTCACGGGTGTCTCAGAGGCAGGGAGATGAGATGCGGCAGCCTCAATCTGCTGTGTGGTGGGAGTCATGTGACCTGCCTCCTTGAGGATCTTGGCGATGCGCATAGCGTCCTTCTTGTGGACCGCACGGACGGCATCACAGAGCGAGCGCCAGGCGTCACGCGCAGCAGAGGGCTTGACCTCACGCTTGACCTTGGTCTTCTCCTCAGAGTCGGTCTTCTCCTCACCATCGCTCTTGTTGGCTTTGGGAGTCTTCTTGCGCTCCTTCTTGACCTTGACCTCTGTCTCAGACTCGCTCTTGGAGGTGGCCTTGAGCATCTTCTTCAGAGTGGCGATCTCCACATCCAGGGCTCCGAAACGGCTGTCTAGGGCAGTTAAACGGGTGTTGAGGGCGGCAATGGCCTCCTGCATCTGTTTGAAGGACTCCTTGGTAGACGACATACTGTATTGGCTTGGGGTGTTATAAGCGTATTACTGTGTATGTGAATACTCGTCCTTTTGGCTCAAACCTCCTTTCAATTTTTTTTTTAAATTGACCGCTGTAGCCTATATGGGGGCCTCTTATATGCTCTGTTTTATGCTCTCATTCAATTTATTAAAAAAATTGAAAGCCTTATTTTCGCCCACCTATAGTATCTTTTTCAAGCAATTTCAATTTATTAAAAAAATTGAAAGAGGCTCCCTATAAGAGAAGGTTGTCTGAGAAAGCGCATAGACCACACCGCAAAAGTAGTCCCATCACCCTATCAACCCTGAAGTCTGGCAACAGACGGACCTGAGTTAGGAGCAAGACGAACAAGATGCAGTATATCCAAGAGAGTTGCGACTTCTGCGATGACTATGGCGTGTGCTCAGGCACCCCCTGCCCCTACCACACCGAGAGGCGAGGCGTGGTGAAAGACATGTGTGACGCTCTAGATGAGGGTCTCTGGTGGGGCGACATGCTCTTTGATGAGGAGATGCTGCGCCTATCCAAGAGGACAGAGGTGGAGGTCAAAGCGGATGAGGCGAAGGCAGTAGCAGCAGACAAGGCTGAACAAGATCGGTTGCGCTCTTACGTCTTGGATAAGACACGCAAGTTCCACTGTGAGAAAGTGGGTGGCAAGTGGGTTCTCAAGCACAAGTTCAACGCCAAGTGTAGGGACTTCACTCTGCCTGGTGGCTGTTGGGCTCACGAGGAGAGCATCTGCCGCTTCATCCATCCTGGCGAGGAGAAGCTCTTTGACTTCAAGAGTCAGAAGGTGCTCAAGCTCATTAATGGTGCCCCACCATCTCCCTCTCTCACTTCTCGCTCGTTCTCGCCTACCAACGTGGTGTTCTACTCTCCACGAAGCACTTCCACGAGCCCTCGCAACGTTGTGACGCCCTCCAAAGAGACCGACTGCTGGTAAAACACAAAAATATAATAAAAACCAAAAAACAAAAAAATTGAAGCCTATTTTTCATAAACAATAAGTATTCAACGAAGAAGACACAATGGGCAAGAACAAGTCTGCTACGCACGTGAACAAGCGGATGGTTGACGAGGTCATTTCTTTAGCAATGGCGGATGATATACCAGCTGGTATCTATTTTGCAAAGGTTACTGGTAAGCTTGGCGAGGGCCGTATGAAAATCTACTATGAAGAATTAAAGAAGGGTCAAGAAGGTATTGGTAGAATTCGTGGTTCTCTTATTGGTAAGGGCCGTTGTCCGATTCAGACGAATGATGTTGTCATTATATCTGCTCGTGAGTTTGAACGTGGAGACTCTGCAAAAAAGCATTTTGACATCAGTGGTGTTCTTGATTCTAAGCAAGCCTATCACTTGAAGAAGAATAATATCATTCCAGATTACTTTCTTACCAATGCAGAATCTGGAACATTTGTGAAGACCAAAGAAGAGGATATTGGTGTTGAGTTTGACTATGGCGGAGATGACGATGTAGATATTGAAAAGATCTAGAACATCTAAATAAAAATATATATTCTATCTAATCCATATCACTAATTTTTTCATAAGAATCCAAGAATGTATTCACATCTATATTGACTCTTAAATAACGAACCTTCTCTATTGGAATCCACTCAACTTCCATAATTTCAGAGGTTTCTGAAATGTCCATTAAGAATGGCTCAATTTCTTTTGTATTTTTATACACATAATAGTGACCAGAAAACAATTTATAGGGTTTCTTGTGAACCATATCAAAATGATATGGCAAATAAATACCTGTTTCTTCGTGACATTCACGAATAGCACATTCCGACCATGTTTCATCACCTTCTAAATGACCTTTTGGGAAAGACCATTTATGAGCTTTTCTACCTTTTACAAGAAGAACCTTTTTATCTTTTGATACCAATATTACTCCAAATACTGTAGATGGTTTGTAAGAAGAGAATGCTTTTGGAAAAGAAGACTTTTCATTAAAGAAACTTCGCATTGTATTATTGTATTATTCTATTCTAATAATTTTTACAAAAAAAGTCGGGTCAATTTTTTTGGTAAAACTTCTACTATTTAAACTTTATATCAATCCTTTAACTAAATGAAGTGGGTGGCTCCGAGATTAACAGATGGTCTAGGAAACAGACTCTTTCAATACGCTTGTGCTAATCAGTATGCTAATAAAGAAGATAAAGAACTCGTTTTCTTTTTACCAAGATGTGAAAAAGCAGATCATGGTTCTTTTGAAGCAATCTTTCGTCTCTTTCCTTCTGTAAGAATTATTGATACAGAAGCATCATGGACAGAATTAAAAGAAGTAGATGTCTTATTATATTCATATAAACCATTAGAGACAGATTTAAAAGAGAATATTGTAATTCACGGATATCGTCAAAATTATAAATACTTTCAAGATACAACTATAAAACCAGATTTTGTAAATGCTATAGGGAAGACAAGAATAGATGTATTAACAAATCTTTATTTAGAAAATAAAGATGAATTATTTTTTATACATGTAAGAATTGGTGATTATAAGTTTTTACCACATCATCAAATAGATATCAAGAAGTATTATACAGAAGCAATTAAGTGTGTGCCAAGGGGCTCAACAATATTATTTTTTAGTGATGAAATACAATTATGTGAATCTATTATAAATATGATTAAAATGAATGGGTTTACTGTGAGACTATGTGATGTTAGTGATAGCGTTGAAGCATTGTATTGTATGAGTGAATGTTTAGGAGGATCCGTTGTAGGAAATAGCACGTTTAGTTATTGGGGTTCTTATTTATCATATCAGAAGAATAAATCATCCATTCATATATTTCCTAAATCTATGGGGAAAGGTCTGCCTCAGCAAATAGATTTATTTCCACCTTATGGGATTCAATTAGAATCAGTATAAAGTTTAATTAATAAAAAATTGAAGGAATAAATCAATTGTTTGAGTTTAACTAAATATTATGGACGCAATAGTTTTATCTCTTATTTATGATAAGGCGATAACGAATATGGTAACAAGCCACAGAACAAGCGTTCATGTTGCTATTATCATTAAGAGGAATAAGGTTATTGCAGTAGCAACAAATAAGATAGGTAGTAGATCTCGTGGAGCTGGTTGGTCGGACTGCACAATTCATGCAGAAAAGAATGTTGTTAAGGAACTTGGTGATTTTGATCAATTGAGAGGTGCTACATTGTATGTATTTCGTATTTCACGTTGTAAGGAAAAGGAAGGTCGTGAGAAGATTCAGAATTCTGAACCTTGTCACGATTGTCACAAGTTTCTTCAGAAGTGTATTCAAAAGTATGGGTTAAGAAAAGTCTTTTATTCAACAAATGAGTTTGTTGAATTAGAGATGGATAAGTGTCCTATGAAGAGACCGCCGATGTCTACTTTCTAGAATTCCTAGATTTCCTAGATTTCCTAGATTTCCTAGATTTCCTAGATTTCCTAGATTTCCTAGATTTCCTAGATTTCCTAGATTTCCTAGATTTCCTAGATTTCCTTTGCTTACGTGATTTTCTCCTTCTACCACCTAATTGAAGAACTGGCGGAGGATTTTTTGTTTCTAGACTAGTTGTCTTGTTTGATTTGTTTGATTTGTTTGATGTTAATTTATTATTTAATGGCATCAATCCTTCAGATATATTTTTTGTATTGTTTATATTACTTGTATTTTTTGTATTTGCTCTATTGGTTGTATTTGTTGTATTTGTTGTATTTGCTCTATTGGTTGTATTTCTTGTATTATTTGTATTTCTTGTATTGGTTCTATTCGTTGTATTATTAGCATCAGGAGAAGGAGCAACAGCAGGAGAAGGAGTAGAACCAAACAAACTCTTAAAAATAGAGGGTGAAGATGTATTTTTAGGGGCTTCTTTATCTTCATCTTTATCCATTTCTTCGGGTGTCGTAGTGATTTCTTCTTTCAGAACATTATACGCAAGTTTTTTTGATTTTTCAATTTGCTGAAGAGGTTCTTTATATCCATCCGATTCTGCTTTCGTTAATAATTTTCTACGAACTCCTTTTATTTCACCTATATCTTTATCTAATTTCTCAGGGCTTAATGATTTAGATTTAATCATTGCTTCTGCTGCTCCAGATAAATAAGCAGCGCCTAATAAATTTTCTACACTTTTAGAAAATGAAAACATTCCTTCTAATTAAAATAGACAAAAAATAAAAAAAATGAAAGCCTTTTTTTCAAAACGATAAAGTATCAAACTATAAAACTATAAAATGGAACAACTATATAATTTCGTTCATACACTCTCATACTTTTCAAACACATCTGAGAATATTGTAACAAAGAGTTTAAAGATAATGTTTAAGTTTGAAGTATTCTTTAATAAGATTCTTGAACTAGATGCTGTATTCAAAATCCAAAATGATATCCGTTCTTTAGTGGAACTGGATGATATGAGTATGGAAGTTACATCAAAGTTGGATATAATTGATAGTGAGAATGGAGAATTACTAAAGAGAATTCAAGTGAACTATCCCATTCTTTATAATCAAATAGAGTGTGGTCATGTTGACAATATCATTGAATTATATTCATATATATTATATTCTATGAGATATATAGTAGAATCAAATGATGTAAATCATTATAATAATAATATATTAAATGAGATTGCTCATTTCACTCCTATTATTGTTAACGATCTAATGAAAGAGTTTATTCCTTACAGTTATCCAAGTGCTGATGAAGAGTTAGAGAAGATGATGATGGAAGTGAATATGATGTAAATGATATAAATCTAAAAAATTGATAAATACAATTTTTAATTTATTATTAAAGATGGTATTTCTATTATACAAACATAATGAGAATGAACTTCTATTCACAGGCGTCTATGAAAATGAAAACGATGCTATTGAAATAAAGAATTTACACAATGATGATTCTTTTAAAATTGTTAGTCTTCCTTTTTGGAAAATTAAATTAGATAAAGAGAGAATATTTTATAATGAAGAAGATAATAATATAAATGAATCAGATCTAGAAGTTACACCCCAGTTTCGCAAAAGGAGACGCATTTACATTGCTGATTTAATAAGAGATCATAAAAATATTGAGATTACTACTTCAAATAAAATTAATAAGTATATGTTTATAACTTGTATAATTCTATTAATTGTATTGAAATATATATATGATCATATTCCATAAATAGATTGTAACTTCTTATAATTGTTTAACCAATTTTGCCAGGATAATATGCTTAAACCATTGTGTTGTAATAATAATTTAATATGTGTCTCTAACTCTTTTATGTTAGAACGTAAATTAATATTTTTATATAAACCTTGTAAAGAAGCAAAAGGAAGTATATCTTTTTTATTATCTTTATTTATATCATTATGAAGAGCCCAAAAAAAATCACGAATCCATAATCTTTGATTTTCATAAGGCATTTTCTTTAACATATCAGGAGGATTGTATAATAACCATTTTTTATAATGTTCTCTACATGTTGGACATGGAAGTATTCTTTCGGTTCCTTTTATGAGTTGAATCCATGAGTAATTTTCTTCTGCTTTATTACTATCACTAATAGGTTTTCCAGCGTATTCTGCCATACCATGTAAAAGATTCCATAATATTGGACCCCATATTTCATTTGTTGGAGCATTTGCTAGAGGAATATTACAAGCACAAGGCATAGCAGACTGTTTTTTAATTATTAATTACTATATTTTTTATTCCGCAACCATACTTGACTAACCCATTTTAAATCAGAAGCATTCTCTGCCGTATGAAGAGCTTTATTATCAATTGTTCCATCCATTTTTGCTGGAAAGAAAACTATAGCAGAACCTTCTTTTGGTTGAACACGAAGATTTAGTTCATTAAAGAAGGTTCCACCTCCTGATGGAACATTATTCAAATACATAAGAACCGTTCCAATACGTTGACCATCGTGTCCAGGATTATCCAAAGCATCCAAATGTGATTCATAAAATTGTCCAGTTACATATCTTGCTACTTGTGTTGGTTCTTGGAACTGTTGTGAAACACCTGTTAAACGATTCACTCTTGATATTAACCACTTAATATCGTAAGCGTGATAACAAGATTCACTTGTTCTAGAAGGATGAGTAACTCCTCTACCAGTTTTAGGATCTACAACCAATGATTTACGAACTTTTTTATGAGAAAGATTAATAATATATTTACATTCATCTGATGATAAAAAGTTTTCAACCATATAGATTGGGGGATCATTATGAATTAGTTTTTTTTTTGGGAAAGGATTTAATTCTAAATATCCTTTTGTTCCAGTTTTCATCTGGTTTTTTATACATTTTAAACTTATTAAAAATACACGTTTAAATCCTTATCCACTCTTCAGGAAACAAGTCGGGATTCTTATCTTCAATCCATTTGGTTGGATAATAGACTGATTTTGTTTTCAATCCAATTCCAAGATATGCGCCCATCCAAGAAAATGTGCTATTCGCAATTATTGCTCCGTCATGAATTTCACACATAAATGCTAAACTATTTACTGGGTCTAATTCATCCACATATGTAGGATTGATTTCTTTAAAGAAATCTTGTTTCTTACACCATTCAATGTCATCAGAGAGTATATATATCTTATAAATTCTTTTAGAACTTGTTAATTGATTGTATGCTTCTCTATAATAATCTTCATTTTGTAAATGATGAATATTTGATAATCCTACATAATCACCACGACGAACATGAAGAAAAGCGGAGGCAGATTTTATCTCGTATTTTAATTTCATAAATATTCTTTGTTGTGAAATACTGTTCAGAATAATTTCTTTGAATCTTGGTAGCACCGCTTTTAAAACAGAATAGTTCTGGAAATAACCATATAAATATACTGTAGGATATTTCCATTGTTCTGGATTCCATGGAGCAAAACCATCTTCTTGATATAATGTTATGTGAGGAGGAAGATTACCATCCCATTTATTTCCTTCTTTAAATAATATATCTCTATAATCTTGAACATCATGATTATTTGTATGAGGTTTACATAACATTAATTTTCCATTTATTACTTCTGCTTGTAGTAACCCTGCAGCGTATTGAAACATTTGGTTTCCCATTCCTCCCATTAAATTTACAAAAATATAACCTTCCGTCATCTAATTTAATTTCTATATTATCTTTAGATGTATAATCTTCTTTCTTCACAAAGTTATTCTACTTTAGAAGGATTAGGTTATGTTACATTAATACAACTTTGGTGGATATCCGTATGGGGTATTTCTTATCTTGTTATTGAATATCTTTCCAATAAATCAAAAAAGATAGAATTATTTATCTATTCTGGTTTATTAATTCTTGTGTTAAGTATAATTTTAAATAAGCCACAACTGATGCGACATTTATAATATTATCTTATATAATTAACTGTTTCATCTGATACACTAAATACATAAGGAATATAAGCAGTTACAGTAATTTCTATTTTCCACATTGGATTCGGAAACTTTACATTACCTATTGTAGCACGTGCTGGAGCACAATCCTCTGGAATCCATTCATCAAAAGCATGATTCATTTCTTCATATGTTGTTTCATCTGTTAAATAGATTGTCATATTTAATATATTTTTATTGGATGTATTTATTGATCTTAAAAGTCTATCAATGTTGGACAAAACTTCTTTTGTCTGTTCATATACGGATGATTCTTTAGAAGGAACAACGCCAGATAAATATGCTATACGATCTTGTATAACAACATCACTATAGCGATTTGTTCCTCCAATGCGTTTAATAAACATTTCTTATATTTTTATATATAATAAATTCTTTTATATATCCAATTTAGGTATATTTGTATTTAAATAAGGTCTCATTGGATTTACAATGATATTTTCTTTTTCTTTTTCTTTCTCTTTCTGTAAAACTTCTAATTTTTTTAATTTATTTTGAATTTCTTTTATTTCTTCTTCTGTGATTATTGTTTCTTTATTATTATCTCTTTCAAAAGCGTGACCTTGTGGAGGAGTTGTTTCTTCAATATCAATGGACGCAACTATCTTTTTTCCACAACAATTACTTCTTACACGTTTATGATTTATTGCTTTATAAAGTATACCAGCAACAACAGTAAAACCTGTTGCCAATCCTGCCGTTGTTAAAGATTCATTGTTCATATTATAATCTCCTAATTAATATTGGGATACTTAATAGAACAACATACCGAAATGTATTTTTAAAATCTTGAGAATAAATAAATTCTGTGAATAACCATAGATAAACTATGAATTGGAAGCGTTTTGGAATAAAATATACTAGAAACATTAAGATGATAATGAGATAATTAATATTAAATGGACCTAATTTCAAGAAACTCTCATTCAAAAACCAATCCATTGTGCTAGGTTTATTTAAACTATTGATTGGTATTCCTTTGAACAAAGAATTTAATAGTTTTGGATATGTATCAGACATACTAGAATTATCCTGTGATGAATCAACTAATAATGGATTTACCGCATAGGATGTATAATTATATATTTTAATCCAATACATTACTTGCGCATCAACATGGAAAGTAATAGGTTTATCCACGAATTTTTGTGCTCCTTCTAAAGATATAATATAACAGTGGAGACCAATTGTTCCTTTTACTTTATAGACATCCGCATTTAGATCTTCAGGCTCATAACCACTTATTTTAGTAACAAGTTTATTAAGAGGTGAATCATCTTTACAGCCAAATAAACATCCAAGATATAACATATCATAATCTTTTGGAATTTGGTAATAAACCATTTGAAATTTAGAATCAAAATTATCAGGAATCATAGCGTCATCTTCACAAATCATAACATTTCTATAACCATTTTTTACCATTGTATCCCAAATGCTTCTATGTGAGAGAGCACATCCTTTCATACCATCTGTACAAAATGTATTACAGTAATCTGTTAGCCTTTCATCTTTTAAAACATTCGCACCTAGAACAGCGTTAAATCGTTCGTAGTTAATTTTATTTTTTTTCATCTGTGTATCAAATGCTTGAAGACGTTCTTTCTCTTTTTCTAAATTTATAACATAGACTTTATCGCAAATTCTATTTATAAAAGACATTCAATCTAATTAAATATAGTTTTTTTTATAAGAAAAGGTATACTTATTATTATAATATAATGAAATGTATGTTTTAAATCTGAAGAAAGAATAAACTCAGATAATAGCCATAAATATAAAAAGAAATAATATTTTAATGGCATTAAAAAAGAGAATACAAAAACAGTAATCATAAGAGGATTAATTTCAATAGGACCTAACTTTCCAATATATTCATTTAAGAAAAAATCCAACGATTTGTTTTCTCTTTGATTTGTTATTACTATTTTTGATATTACAGATGTTAATAAAGGAGGGTAGGAAGATGATAAATTAGATTCATTATTACCAGATGTAACTAAAACTGGTTGATACGCATATGCTTTTAAATTATTTTCTTTAATATATGTCATAGCATCAATATCAATATGAAAAGCAATTGATTGTTCTACAAATTTTTTAGCACAGTTATTTGATATTATATAAGCATGAAATCCACCACATCCTTCGACTTGATATAATCCAGAATTGATTTCATTCACATTCTTTTGGAAAGCAGCCGTTGTTATCCTGTTATACAAGGAAGTATCGCCACAATAAAAATGAGAACCTAAATATAAAATATCAAAATCTTCAGGCACAGTATCCCATAAGAGTTGTAAATCAATATCAAAAGATGTATTTATATGAGAATCATCTTCTAAAACCATAATGTATTTATTGTCATTCTTAATCATAGTTTCCCATACAGTTCTATGGGATAGAGCACATCCTTTCATACCATCGGTGCAAAATATGTTACAAGGTTTTGTAATTCTTAAATCTTCTAAAACAGTAGAACCAAGAATCGCATCAAAGCGTTCAAACTCTATATTCTGGCTATGAAGCGAAGTACTAATACTTTCTAATCGTTCTGTATCTTTCTCAAGATTTATAACATATACTTTATCAACGATTTTATTTGTAAATGACATAGTTGATACCTAATTATTGAAATTATTATTTATTACTTGCCAAAAACGCCTAACTCTTTTACTTTATGTAAGCAATAATTCCACATATTCATATTTTGAGAAGTAACAAAAGTCATAGAAAGAATTACTCTTCTCTGATCAGCACATAATGCTTTACCTCTGTGAAATACTTTATCACCTTCAAAAAATATTGCTTGTGACTTCTCAACTTCAAGAACTTGTTCTTTTTCATTATGATCTTTATACATATAGTTTCCACAAGTTTCTTCTGTGCTAACAGGAACTAATAAAGTGAAGAATCTTCCATCGTAATGATTTGTATCAAAATGCCAGTCAATATAATCTCCTTCTTTTTCATATACCACTAAGCACATACGTGTTTTAACATCTTCTGGCGCAACTTGTAAAGTATCAGAGATATATGGTGATATTACATTTGGTAAAGATGTATACCAAGAATCTATATCGGGAACATTTTCTTTGAGAGTATCATAAGAAATATTCTTTTGATGTTTCTTAGGAATTTCAATCCGCACACCTTTTGTTTTAGATATTTCCAGAAGTTTTTCACGGAACTTTTCTGGGAGTGAAAGATTTATGACTTGGATTCCACAGAATGAATCATTTTTGACACAAGTTTTTAAATGATTCTGATAGAACAGTGTCCGGTATAAAAAGTCTATAATAAAAACAATTACTAAAAGAACTATAAGAACGATAGGTATAAGCCAGTAATTAAATTTTAAAAAGTTAGTTTTTTTTGCCATTTCCTATTAGATGGGGAGAAGTAAAAAAAAGAATGTGAGAAAGAAAAAAACTTTTAAAAAACAGAAAGGTGGTAACAGCTTACAAGATATAACAATGGGAATATTAAGTTGGAATAGTTGTAAAACTTTACAAAATACACTACAATCTTATAAAAAAAATGGTTTATTATCATTAATTAAATCATTTATATATTTTCAAGAGATTAGTGATATCGAAAAAGAATTTGCAAATAAATATTCAATACCATTTATTGGAACAGATAAAAATATAGGTATTCAAAAAGCTTTTATTGAAATGGTGAATAATACAACTACAAAATATTTTATTTTTGCAGAAAATGATTTTGAATTGATTCATGATATAAATGAAACACATAAAGTTCTAGATGATTGTATAAAACTTTTAGAAAATGATGATGTTCATATTGTAAAATTACGTGATAAAGAAGATCCTGGAGAGCCATTATATTCAAAAGGTAATTATGATAATGATTATAAAGATAAACCAATATTACAAACATTTCCATATAAATTAGAGGCTTTAAGTTTTATTGAATCTCCAGAAACAATCTTTCCAAATACATATACAATTATAAACTACAATTATAAATGGTATAAGACATCTAGTATTCATAATCATTGGTCAAATAACATTTTTATTGCAAAAACAAATTGGTTGAAAGAAAATGTTTTACCGCTTATTGATTTAAAACAAAATGATATGGTAAATCTTTATACATTTGAGAATAATATGATTCAAAATTTAAAAGATTATAATATAGCGGCAGGAATTGGATTATTTAAACACAATCGTATAGATCGTGACGATTGTTCGGTAAATAATATAAAATTACTAGAAAAATATGGTGGAAATTATAATAAAAGAGGTATAGATGATACACGAAAGCGTAAGAAGAAACGTGGTGGTGCAAATTTACCAGAACCAATTGATAAAATAGATGGTTCTAAATATTGTATAGTTCAATATGATAATAGAGAATTATCAGAGAATCATAAAAAGTTTATAGAAATAAATAAAGAATATTGTAAAAAACATAATTATTCATATAAATTTTTTAATTATAAAGATGAAAACTTACCAGTATTTTGGTTAAAAGTTAAAATTGTAAAATATATTTTAGATACAAATAAGTATGAAGGAATACTATGGTTAGATACTGATGCTGTAATTAAAAATATAGATAAATCACTTGATTCATTTGGTGATACAAATACTGGATTTATAATGTCGAATGATCAATATCCAATGCAATATGATGATTTAAATAAATACCCATTTAATGCTGGTTGTTGGATTGTAAAAAATAATAGTAGTGGAAAATTAATATTATCAGATTGGTTAAATACCTACAATTCAAATAGTTGGAAAAAAAATGATAAAGGAAATTTTAGCACAAATACAACTTATGCAGGCGATGAGTATGAACAGGGGATGTTTGTAAATAAAATTCTTCCTAAACATAAAGATAATATATTGATTCTGCCTTGGTATATTTTTAATGCGTTTGATGTTACACAAAATAAAGATATATTTATTTTACATTTTTGTAGTAAGAAAACTATTGAAGAAGATGTATATTTAAAATCAATATCTCAATCTGGTGGAAATAATACTACTACATATGTTATTAATTTAGATGAACGAACAGATAGATGGGATAAGATTCAAGAAACTTTTAAGAGTCGCCCATTTAATCTTGAAAGGATATCTGGTATTAAAAATGAAATTGGTCCGATAGGATGTGGTTTAAGTTTTGTAAAAGCAGTTGAAAAAGCAAAAGAGAATAATTTACCATATATATTAATTATCGAGGATGACTGTAAACCTAAAGATAATTTTGATACTTTATGGCCTACTATTAAAGATTGGTTAGAAAAAAATATGGATAAGTGGGAGATATTTACTGGAGGAAATACGATGTACGCATTCACAAATGATACTTCAACAATACAACCTTTATGTAAAATAGATGATAATATTAAATTATATACTACTATTATGTCAACAACACATTTTATATGTATGAATTCTTCAGTATATGATAAGTTTATAGATGTAAAACAATATTTAACTAAAGAATTATTTCAAATTGAACTACATGCTTCTGATAGATGGCCAATTACACAGAAAATGAAAATTATTACATCAGTCCCTTTTATTACTATTCAAGAAGAATCTCATTCAGATACAACAGGGAAAGATGAAAACTATACTTCATATTTTGATAATAGTGAAAAAATAATATCTTCTATAGAAAATACTATTAATTGTGATCAAAATGGTGGAAATATTGATAAAGTTACTTTTTTATGTTATACCCATAGTGATTTTGATGATGTACTAGAAATATTTTTAAAAATGTATAATAAATACTTCTCATCAAACCCCCTTTCAATAGGAACAAATAATAAGAAGCTTATTGAAGATAAGTATTTACAAAAATATAAATTTATTAAAAATATATATGAATATGATGATTCATTATTTTATTTTGAGAAAATAGCAAGTCTATTAAATAATATAACTACAAAATATGTTATATTCAACCATGAAAATAATGTTTTATATAAAGATATTGATCTATTAAAATTAAATAATATAATACAAGAAATTGATGATAAAAATATAGATTTATTACGTTTTAATGTGACTGGTATAGATTCTCCCATTTTTGATAATACTCTTTTTCATGAAAATACTGGACCTTACTATTTTACAGTTCACCCTACAATATGGAATAAAAATTCATTTTTAAAATTTCTAACAACATTCCCTAAAACAAATTATAAAGAATCAGAAAATGACACTATACAAAATTATGTAAAACAGTTAAAGAACTTTTATCTAACAACAAGTGAAAATATTAAATTAATAAATAATAATGAAAAAGATTTTCATTCTATTTCAAAAATACTACCAACAATTCATATTACAAATCGTGGTAAATATAAGAGAGATCATAAAGAAGTAAATGATATATTAGAAGAAAATAATGTTGATCCAAGTGTGAGATCTTAAATTATTCTTTTTTTCATCTATATAGTATTTATAAATTATATATAAACTAGAGTTAAATAATCATAACATTTAGAGATTTGTTTATTATATCTAACTTAAACTTTGACTATTATTATTATTATTATGAAAATTGGATTATATTTTACAGGTTTAGAAAGAACTATTAAAAAAACATATCAAAAATTTATATGATAATTAGATCGATAAGAATTATATCTATGATATAAATTTTATTACATGGGAAAATGAATCTGTTAACGATTTTAAAGAGTGTTTTCCAGAATCAAATATAATATTTATAAAGAAGATTGATATAAATAATAAAGGATTTCAAGATTGGAAAAAAGATTTACAAATACATGAATCGTTGTTAGGTAAATATATAACAAATGACAATGCTTTATTTAATTATTATAGACAGATATATATATGGAGAGAAGCATCAAAATATTTAGAAACAAAAACATATGATTTCGTAATTTGTTGTAGAACAGATATTATAATAAATGGAGTAGTGCCAATCTATAAATTTGATAAGATTCTTCCAAATACAATATATTTTCCAAATGAACCACGACAAGGTGCTTTTGGTAATTGGTATGAAGGTTGTCCAGATTATCTTATGTTCGGAAAACAAGAGGTTATGATGAAAGCTTTGAATATAATGGATTATTTATATAAATATAAATATGGCAATAATAATATTATTCAGTCAGAATCATCAATGTATTTATTTTTAAAAGGGGAAAATATAAATATAGAATTTTTAAATTATATTATAGAAATTATAAGATAAATCTAAAAATTTTACATTTAAACAATTTTTATAAAGTAAAATATAAGTATGATTAAAGCAATTATTTTTGATTTAGATGGTGTATTAATTGATTCAAATTATATACATTATGATACATTTATCAAAGCAGTTCAACATATAAATAAAGATATTTATTATTCATATGATGAACATAATACTTTATTTAATAGTATGACAACTAAAAATAAAGTAAAAATTTTGATTGAACAAGGTTTTCTTAAGAATGAAGATATCGATATAATCTATGAGAAAAAACAAGAACTTACACATGAAGCCTTTCATACTTTACAACCAAATATTCAACTTATTTCATTATTTCAACAACTTATAAAAAATAAGTATCGTCTTTTCTGTTGTTCCAACAGTAATACAATAAATATAAAACTCATTTTAACGAAGTTAGGTCTAATAGATTATTTTCAGATGATTCTAGGGAATAATGATGTGATACATCCAAAACCATCTCCAGAAATATATACTACTATAATGAGTTTAGCAAATATTGATCCAAATGAAACATTAATTCTTGAAGATAGTCCTATTGGTTTACAAGCGGCATATTCTTCGAAAGCACATGTATTAGAAATAAAAAATATAAATGATGTTAATTATAAAAATATTAGTAACACAATTTGTCAGATGGAACAGATGGAACTTTAATACAAAGAACTTCACAATCTTCTAGAAAGTTAGTATGTGTTAGCATTCCTTTTGGAACAATAAATACATTTCCTTTTTCAATGACTTCATTGTTCATTTTCATTTTTCCATGAATAAGAACATTGTATTCACTTAATTCATTATGAACATGAGCTGCTGAATATTCATCTTTCTTATGTCTCATATATGCGACTTCAAATAGATCTGTTTTTAGAATAGATGGTTCGAAGTTTCCAACGAGCCATCCACGTTTCATACTATCAAGTGTTTTAGTTGATTTCATAGAACCAAACTTTGTTTCTAAATAAGAATAATATTGTTCTGGAGTTCCAACAGAATAATATTTTTCTCCTTCTTGTTCTTTTAAAGGAACTATATGTATATTTTTTTCTTCTTCAATCATTGAATTATAAGTAATTGAAATATAAAACTCATTATTTGCTCGTATATTCTTTTCAAACATTATTTCAGAACTTCTACAAAAGTCAGATCCTTTTTTCCAAGAATGAACTCCCACCAAAGAATGTTCGCTGATGACTAGCTTTTCAGCCATTTCTTTAACAATTGTAGAACCCTCTTCAACTCTCGCATAACTATTTCTTGTAGTATCAGCCCAATAAGTTAATACACAACCATCAACACCTTCTTCTAAAGTCTTTTCCATAAAATTTTTTGAATTCCATTCAAGAGTTTGGTCACAATTGCATATTACCAAAGGATTCTCATTATCAATTAAATCTTTTGTAGCAAGATAAACAGATTCTGCTGCGCCTTGTGTATAATAATCTAAGTAACGAAGAGTCGCTGTAGGATATTTTTCTTTTAAAAAAGTATCAATTTGATATTTTTCACAATGTTCTTTTTGAACTATAAGAATTAGATTACCAGAAATATCTAGAGTATCAATGGAATGTTCAATCATTGTTTTACCATCTGCCATTGGTAGATAATATTTCGGTTTCGTAAATCCTTCATCAAAAAAACGCTGACTTTTCCCAGCAAGAGAAATTACTATATTAAAGGCCATTAATATAATATTATATATATTCTTTATGCGCTGGATTTTACACAGAGGAAATAATGCTGGACCAAATAGTGTTGAAAATAACCCTGAAAAAATATTAAATTTGATGAAAGATGGATATGAAATTGAAATAGATTTATGGTTTCGAGACTCTAAATTATTTTTAGGACATGACTTTCCTGTTTATGAAATTGAAGAGTCTTATTTAGATAATAGTGGTTTATGGATTCATTGTAAAGATGCTAATACGTTAGAATATATGAATCTAAATAAAAAACATTTAAATTATTTTTATCATACAAATGAAGATTATGTTTTAACTTCAAAAGGTTATATTTGGTGTTATGTTGGAAAACCAGCATTAGAAGGTTCCGTAATTGTTATGCCAGAAAAAACATTATGGGCTTATAATTGGTCAAGCCTTGTTTCTAAAAATTGTATTATTTGTTCTGATTATTCAAGATGGTTAGAAATAGGTGGTAAAAATCTTATTTAAATAATATACATATATAATAATATATGTAATTTAAATGTATATTATGCAATATGAATGATTTTGAAATAAAAAATTCTACAATTCGGAATGATATATTAAAAATATATAAAATATATAAATGTTTAACTTGTAATCATATACAATTATATCCAAATAATTATGATATTAAAGAATACTATGATAATGATTTTCAAGATCAAGAAGCAAAATTAGTTCATAATAAAGGTAATAATGAATATTCAGAAATGCTGATTAATTTTCATTTACAACAAATAAAGATAATAGAAGAAAATATTAAAATAGAAAAAAATATGAAAATAATTGATATAGGTGGGGGTAGATGTGAGTTTGCTAAGTTATTTGTTAAAAAATATAATACTACAGTTCATGTATTAGAACCAAGTCTATCTAGAAGTAATAAAGTATATGAAGAAAATATATTAAAAATAAATAAATTTTTAGACGATGAATTTGTATCTTTAAATGAAAATACATTTGACATTGTAACTGCATTTCATGTTTTAGAACACGTTATTGATCCTATACAATTTTTAAATAACTCTTATAAATTATTAAAACCAAATGGTTTATTATATATTGAAGTTCCAAATCAAGATGATACACGAATAGAATTAAGTGATTATTATAAAAATAATATATGGTATTGTCAGGCTCACATATCATATTTTACACATAAAACAATTAAATATATATTAGATAAATTAAAAATAAATAATTACAAAATTGATACATTTGAAAGATATAATTATGAAAATTATATGTATTGGATAAATAATAATAAACCGCAACCATCATGCACTTATTATAAAGGAGAACCATTATCTGAAAAAGAAAATGAATGGATACTAAATAGGAAAAAAAATATGACTTCTGATTCTTTATCAGTGATAATAAGAAAATAGGTTTAAATAAATATTTATATATATATATATAAGAAATGTTCTTCCGTGTTCTATATTCTTTAGAATCAACTGTATCACTTTTTGATGCCGCAGAAAATATTGCTATTGGTCAGAGTGTAGGAAATCCTAAGGTTCGTAATGGTTGGGAAACACCAGAGTTATGGGAGCGAGCGGGTTGTCGCATTGAAGGTGATGTAGAAGCAATGAAGCAAGTTAACTCTGGTGATGTATGGATTTCGTTTCCTCTAGCAAATATTGATCTTGCTACAGATGGTATTTCTCAACTGTTATGCCATGTTATGGGTGGACAACTTGATATTAATTCTATCACAAAATGTGTAGTAAAAGATATTGTATTTGATGATAACACTGTATCGAAATACTTTAAGGGTCCTAAATATGGCATTTCAAAGATTCGTGATTTTGTAAAGTCTTATGATAAGCCTCTTCTTGGTGGCATTGTGAAGCCAAAAGTTGGTATTTATAAGGAAACTCTTCTTGAGATTGTGAAACAATTAGTAGAAGGTGGTGTGAATTTTATTAAGGAAGATGAGATTATGGCGAATCCAGAGCACTGTCCTTTTGAGGAGCGTGTTCCTTTGATCTGTGATTATCTGAAAGATAAGAATGTTGTCTATTGTTTCTGTATTAACGCAGACCCTGATATTGTTCTAGAACGAGTTAAGTTTGTAGCAGCACATGGTGGTAATGGTGTCCATGTGAACTTCTGGTCTGGTATTGGAATCTACAAGCGTATTCGTGATCTTGATTTACCTATTTATGTTCATTACCAGAAGTCTGGTATTTCTATTTTATCCGATCCTCGCAATCCTTTCCATATTGAATGGACGGTATTCTGTAAACTCGCTGGAATGTGTGGAGTAGATTTCATTCACGCTGGAATGATTGGAGGATATAGTGATAATGATAGAAATGAGATGACTGAAGTGCTTTCAATTCTTCACAAGTATGGTGTAATGCCAGCACTCAGTTGTGGTATGCATCCTGGCCTTGTAGATGCTTTACGTAAGTCGATTGGAAATGATTGGATGGCAAATTGTGGTGGTAGTATTCATGGACATCCCAATGGAACTCTTGCTGGTGCTAGAGCAATGCGTCAAGCAATTGATGGGACAGGTGGTGAAGAGTATGAAGAAGCCGTGAAGAAGTGGGGTTTTGTGGAGAATATTTAAATATAAAATATAATCTATTTAAATATAAAACAAATTTTATATTTAAATGGAACGAACACAATGTGTTATATGTTTATCAGAAATAACTTTATCTTTTTGTTTAAATAATTTTCCAAAAACTTTTTTACCAACACTTGAGAATATTAAAAACGATAAATTTATTAATTTAGATTTATATGGTTGTAATAATTGTGGTTCAGTTCAATTAAAACATTTATTAGATCCAAATGAGTTGTATGGAACACCCCATAATATTACATATAATACTCCTACATGGAAAGAGCATCATAAATTATTATGTGATTTCATTTATGATAATAATGATAAAAAAGAAATTATAGAAATAGGTGGATATTCTGGAGTATTGGCAAATCTTATGAAACAAAAAGATAATAGTATTGATTATACAATTCTAGATTTATGTGATATTAATCCAAATATTAAAAATGTAAAATTTATAAATGGAAATTGCGAAACATTTAATTTTAATAAAGATTCTTCTATTGTTATGTCGCATATGTTTGAACATTTATATGATCCTAATAAATTTATAAATAATATGAAAGAGAATAATATACAAAATGTATTTATATCAATACCTAATATGAATGCACAAATTAAAAATAAGTGCATACCTATTGTTCATCAAGAGCATACATTTTTTTGCGATTATGATAATATTGTATATCTATTTTCTAAAGGAGGATATTTATGTAAATCATCTTATTTTTATAAAGAACATTCTATATTTTTTCATTTCACAAATAATTTGAATGTTAGTGTAGATACTAATTATTTTCATATTAAAAGAATAGATAATCTTTGTAATGTATATGAGTATACTAAAAATAAAATAAATAATATCAATATAGATGATAATGAAAAAATATTTATAGTTCCTGCTGGTTTATATGGTCAAACCATATACTATTTTTTAAATCATACATACCGAAAGAATATTATTGGATTTCTTGACAATGATTCAAGTAAAATAGGAAAAAGGTTATATGGAACAGAAAATTATATATTTAAAATGGATGAAATTAAAAACTATCATCATATAACATTATTAATATATAAAGGACCCTATATGGAAGAGATGATGAAACAATTAAATAATTATAATAAAAATATAAAATATATAATTGTTTAAAGAAAATCTAATAAATAAAAATATATGAAAGTTGCTTTATTATTACCAGGGCATTATAGGTTATTTGAAAAAATATATGATAGTCTTAAAAAACATTTTTTAGACTTATATGATGTAGATATTTTTATATGGACTTGGGATGATTATGGATATTGGACGCCAAATGATGAACATCCTGGAGGAGTATTCCCAACGGAAAAAATTAATTCAGATTTTATAATAAATGTTGTAAAACCTAAATTATATCGTATTGAAAATCTAAAAGAACATACTCCTAAAATTAATGAACATATGAAATTTATTAAGGAAAAACGTTATCATTTTAACAGACCATTTAATCAAACAAGTATGATGTATTCTTTAAATAATTGTGATTTATTAAGAAGGCAATATGAAAATGAAAATAATTTTAAATATGATATAATAGTTCGTGGAAGATTCGATTTAGAATTAACAAGTCCTCTTCAATTAAGTTCAAATTTTACAATATGCACTGATATGTGGGGTCTTCCAAGAGAAGAAGGATATTCAGATGCTTTTTTTTTTGGAAATAATGAACATATGACAAAAATCTTAGATATTCTTTTACATTTGGAGGAAATAGGTAGTAAAATACCTTTTGATTCTCATTCAGCATTTCGTTATTGGGTAGATAAACATATAGGAGCATTTCAATATAGAGATTTTGGATTTAAAATTTGGAATACTCCAGGAGGATTACATAAAGTGGATAGTTTAATCCTTCCAAATTTGGATTCTATTTCCTCTGAAAAATCCTAATTTAAGTTTATCATTATCATATAAAATAGTATCATTAAATACATTATAATATTCTAAAATCCCTCTAAATAATTCTTCATTACTAAATAATATTCCATTATCATATATTGTATCAATAATATCAATACCATTAAATAAGTATTTTGCGTGTTTATTATTCATAATAGCAAAAGAATCATTTATGATACTACGTGATTCATCTTGAAGAAATACATAATTTTTACTAGTATCAAGCATATTTAAATCTGGAAAAGTAAATATTACATCATCTGTCCGAATACGAATAATAAAATCATATTTATCAGGATTATCTATTAAACTATATGCTTTTTTATGAGAAATAAACATTGAACGTGTATTATATGGTGATCTAGGATGATTTGTTCTTTCATATATTCTTGTTACTAATTCTGAATCAGTGTATGGTTCGTCATAAGTAATTTTTAAAGGTTTATATAATTCAATAAATTCTGTAATACTATTTTCAGATAATTCAATATTACCTAAACTGCTCCATGGAGCGGTTTCATATAGTTTATTTTTATGAGATGAAAACCAAAAATGTGCATATACATCACAATTATAATTATCTAATAAATTATGTTTAATAGATTCATACGCAGCACTATTTACAAATCTAGGCTGACCACTAAAAACTAAAGCAATTTTCATTTATATCTAAAGTTATGGTACTATCTTTAAATATAGAATGAATATTACAAATTATACAGAACCAACATCTGATTCTATTTATGAAAATTTTAATAGTTTTATATTTTCAAAAGACATAAAAGTATTAGGTAAATTATTATTTCGCAATCATTTTTATAATATGACAAAACATCTTCCTGGTGATATTGTAGAAATAGGTGTTTTTAAAGGTTCTGGAATTGTATCTTGGTTAAAAATTCTAAAAGTATTTGATTCTCAAACAAATAAGAAAGTAATTGGATTTGATTTCTTTTCTCCTAATGATACAAAGGTATATATAAATAGAGTAGCAAATGGTGAAGGTTTGAATGATGTTATAAATCGTGTAGAACATAACCTTTTATCATATGAAACGGTAAACAATACTATACAGGGATCTGGATTTGATAATTCTAAATTCATTTTAGTAAAAGGAAATGTTGAAACAACAACAAAAGACTTTGTAAATAAAAATGCTGGATTTCGTATTTCTCTACTATATTTTGATGCCGATTTAGGAGAACCTACTTATCATTCATTAGTAAATTTATGGGATCGTATTATTCCTGGTGGTTATATTGTATTTGATGAATACGAATTTCATGCGTTTGATGAATGTCTTGGTGTTGAGAAATTTTTAAAAGAAAAGGGATTAGAATATACAATTGAAACAACACATTTTTATAATCCTACTGCTTTTATGATTAAAAAGAAATTTTAACATGAAGTAAATTCTTTTACAGGCGGGTAAACAAATCCATAAAATTCACTTGATGGATTAAACAAATCATTTAAATCACATAAATAAAATCTATGATTTTTTGGTGAAAATAATTGCCTTGCTGTTTTTTGAAATGGATGATTTTTTGAATGATTAATTTCTTTATAAAATTTATGACACCTAATCCCTTTTTGCATACAATATTCACTATAATAATGAGTAACCGCATTATTATTTAATAGTTCAATAAAGTATTCACATACTAAATCAAATATATCACCACTTATTATAAAAAAGTCAGCTTCACCTTTTGATGCAGCAGAAATACCATTTGGTATAATATGTACGTTCATTATATTCTCAAATATATAATTATCAAATCTACTTATAATAATAAAATCATATTTAGTATTTGTTTCTTCTTCTTGTTGCTTTACTAATTTAAAACTATCAATAATAATTTTATTAACATTAGACCATCTTCCAGCGGGCATTTGTTCATACTTATTTAAATGAACTTTTACTGGTTTCATAATACTTTTATATAATTCTAGATATTTTGATTCATATGTGGTAAAGAATGTGTCAACTGTATCACCATTTTCTACTAATGGATTTATTACATTCTTTTGAAATGAAGGAATGGAATGTAAAAAATCAACAGTATATGGTTGTGAACTGTCACTATGGATAAAATTTTCAAAATAACTTATCCCACGAAAACATAACGCATATTTCATTATAGTATAACATTACAATACTATCTTTAAGTTATGATACATCATTCTGAATTGTAGAAGCTTCCATACCAGCATTAGAACCTTGAATAAATACTGTTGGATTTGACCAATAGAAGTAAAAATCTTTTGTTTCTTTTAAAAAGTTCCAAAAGATATAATCAATAGGAATATTAATTTCTAAATTAATTTTATTTTCTATATAATTTAATATTTGTATAACACCATCATATGTCCAAATAAAGGAATCTGTGCATTTTGGATTAAACTTTCTTTTTAAGCCAATACCATTTTCAAGTATATCATAATCATATAATACATTTGGTTTGTCATAACCTATATGAACACAACTCCATAATGGGTTATGTTTATTTAGAACTGATATAATTTTTTCAATATCATTAATATCACCACGTAAATAAACATCACTTTCAAATGTTAAAAATATTCCAGAACTATAATTTTTTCTAATTGTTCTAAGTTCTTCAATAAAATTTAACATAATTGATACATCTGCTTTTTTAATAGGTGATGAACGTAATGTAAATATTTCATCTGTTCTAACATGTTTATCATATGTTTCTTTCGTAATTGTATGTTTATATGTTGGACATACATAATCAACAATCCAATTGAATGATTCAAACATACTATTTATACGTTCGAACCTTTCTGGCTCATATTCTTTATTACATAAACAATATACATTAGAAATACTATTCTTTTTAAATAATACTCGTTGAATATCTTTTATAATATGTTCTTTTTTACGAAAGAGTGCTCCATTTGTAAATATATGTTGCTGTATTATACTTGTATAAGCATCTTTATTTTTTAATAAATAATCTATTTTATTTATTAATTTTAGTATATTTTTTTCTTCTAGATTTTCAATGATAAGAATTCTATCCTTATTAATATAATCTGTAATATTTGGAGATCCATAGTATATTGGAATACTATTTGACAATAATCCATGAAATACTTTTTCTGTTATGTATGTTTCATCTATTGAATTTTCACAGGCAAATACAAATGAAAACTGTTTTATAAAATTTGTAAATTCTTTTGTATTATATTGATATGGTATCTTTTGACCAGTATTATTCATAAGATCTCCAAAATTTGCTACAGGAAATCTAGACATTAAAATTTGTAATAAAGTATTTCTCTCATTAGATTTTGGATTTGATATCACTGATGTAATGGGAACATGACATTTGTTTTCTTCTTTCGATATTTTATGAAAGTTTTCTAAATATTCAATAGAATAATTACAATATAAATATGGAATAAATAAAGGAACATTTACAATATTTTTTGTATTTTTTTTACAACATAATACAACGTCATATTGTTCTGTATTATTTGATAATCTAGATTCCCCAGAAAATAAAAATTTATAGTTCCACACTTTAGTTTCTATAATACTTTTTTCATATACTGTTTCAAATAAAATATCTGAATCTTCTTTTGTTCCAAGAATAATATTTGATTCAAAAATATCTTCTAAAAGAGTTTTAAAGAAATCTACATGAACTGGATTTGTTTTCTCCAAAAATCCAGACCAAAATCCGTGAAAATATACTTTCATTGTTTTTGTATATTTAAATAATTTTTTAATTACATTCTTAAATTCATTCATACAATATTCTGGTGTAAATAATTTATAACCATTTTCTCTAACGTCTATTTTATGTTTGTTCCAATTTGTTAAAATAGAATATAATTCATCATAATTACTATGCTTAATAATTTTATCACCTAGAATATATAAATGTGAGGCACTATGTTCTTTGCTTCTTGCTATAATTGGTTTATTACATATAGAAAACTCTCCACATGATAATCCAAATGTTTCCCCACCATCTCTTCCATATAACATTGCCTCACATGTATTTATAAACATTCTTTTTCTTTTCATATCACTTGTTCCTTTTAGAAATCTTACATACTTTGTTTCTTCACAAAAAGGAATAATGTTTAAAAAAATATAATATATATTATTATCTTCTTTTGAAAGATCGGTTACACATTTTTTTATATAATCAATATTAAAGCAATCAGCACCAGAATATGTTCCATATACAATAGCATCTTTAGGAATATTTAATTCATCTCTTAAGTTTTCTTGACAGTCAAATACTCTTACCATATAATGTATAGTATCGTATTTTGTATTGTGATGTATATTTAACCATTCTGATAAAGATGTATATGCATCTCCATGAGGTTCTTCTAAAGTAAATACAGAATGAATAATTGTTTTACAACTATGAAATACTAATCCATCTGTGGGACTTCCAGCCTTTTCTATAAAAATAACATCAATATTATTTTCTTGAATAATTGTTTCAATACTTTGAATATTTTTGTAATAATAGACAGGGAAGCGATTATTAAACTTTTTATATGCTTCTATATGAGCATCTTTATTATCACTTACATCATTATATTCTCGTGTTATAATAATAGATGTGTTATTTAGTAATGTTTCATTATAATCTGCATAGTCAAATAAACTGACTTCCGTTCCACGTAAAGTTAGTTTATTTGATAAGAAAGCAATTTTCATACTTCTTTATTTTATATAATATACTTTAAGTATAATATATAATTATGGTCTATTACTATAAAATTTATCAAAATATTCTTGTATATTAAATGTATTTAATTTTTTTATTATAAAAAAAATACCAATATTTCTTTCAAAAAAACAGGAACCATCTTTATCATATGGTAAAATTCTTAAAGTATTAAATAAATTTTGAATAATATAATTTGTAACAATAAAACTTGAGTACTGTGCTACTGTAAAGTCAGTATGTATTATATTTATTATATTATTTTGTTCTTCATTATTAAAATTGCTATTTTTTAAATTTTCCAACCCTTTTTGTTTAATCCATATATGGCTATTATAACCACTCTCATGATAGAATATACAACTATTATTATTATTTACTATATTTATATCTAATTTTTTTTTTATTATTAGACTGTCTTGAATACAAAAATATATATCATACATTGGATATTTTATATAAGAATGTACCCACGCACCATATTCCCAATTTAAGTTTTTAATAAAATAAATTTCAACATCAGGAAAATCTTTTATTATTATATCATAACAGGATATATCATCACTATTACTATCTATTATACAAATTTTATAATCGTTACTATCTTCTATTTGTATTTTATATAAATTCTCTATACATCTATATAAAAATGAGTTTGGTGATTTAGAAGATATACATATTAGTATTTTCATATATTTATATATATAACTAATATTTAAATCATATTTTATAATTAATACCAGCTGCTGGACAACTTACAAATTTATTATAATCTATAATAGTATTTTCGACATCTAATACATTATTTAAATTATCATGAGATAATAATAAATACCTTGATACATTAGAGTTAATATCTAATGCAACATATTTTGAATGTTTACATATTTCTAAACCTATTAACATTTCAATTGTATGGTCATATATTTCATTATTATTATATTGAATTATAGGTTTAGTATTTTTATCTTGATTTTTTATATATATATCATTATCATTTGACAATTCAGAACCTTTTGTATCTACACTAAACATATGAACACCACGTTTACTACTAGGACAAGTTGTTAAAATTGTAATATTTTTCCCTATTATTTTTATATATTTTTTTGCTTCTAAATATACATTATAATCATCTGTTTGTATAAATAATATATCAACATTATCATTTTTTAAAAGTATGTCTATATATCTTGCTGTAGGGATATATATAGACTCTCTAATAAGTTTATCTCCTCTTCTTATAAATATTGCATGATAATTAATTAATCCTAAATTCTTTATAGTATCATTATATATATTTTGTAATTTATTATTAAATTTAAATATATCAATCATTATATTTTTATAATCTAATAAAGTAAAATCAATATCGCCATAATAATTTGTTTCTTCTGGAAAACTATTTGATATATAATAAAAATCTTTATTATAACTTAATTCATCTAGTGAGTCAAAATAATCATGCCATCCTTTTTCATATTTAAATAACCATTCAAGAGAATTAATTGAAAATGGAATATTATTTTTATTACATATTAGATAATAATTTAACATAAAAAAGATTTCTGAAAAAAAACCAGAATTTTTTTTTAAACAAAAAACTAACATAATAATAGATATATATTATGTATACTTTAAATGATATATTTTGAAAACTTTCTCAATCAACGTTTTTTAAGAAAAAACTTCTTTTTCATTTCTTCAAATTCTTCTTTTGAAATTTATTCTAACTTTCAAAAAAGATTTGTTCTGGAATTCACAGATGTTTTCACTTTAAAAAAAAAAAGATTTGTTCTGGAATTCACAGATGTTTTACTTTTTAAAAAAGTTTTGTTCTAAATTTCTAAAAATTGATATAAAAG
>Ga0214919_10000617_pt1 | contig 60235 bp, 65 predicted proteins | sample LL1503_MetaG_FD_177994 | JGI IMG/M metagenome (GOLD analysis project Ga0214919, IMG submission 177994) | Freshwater microbial communities from Lake Lanier, Atlanta, Georgia, United States - LL-1503 | ecosystem: Environmental > Aquatic > Freshwater > Lake | place: USA: Georgia | collected... | reverse complement strand
ACATTTTTATTTTTGTTAGAAATAAAAATCATTTTGTTTTCAAAACATTTTTATTTTTGTTAGAAATAAAAATCATTTTGTTTTCAAAACATTTCAAGGAATAAACTCCGATAATTTTTTAATAATAACTTGGTTTTTTATTGCTAAAATTTCAATATTATTTTTATACACATCTATAAATTTATCAATAGCATTTTTTGGACTTTTTTCTCCTGTATTCCAATTATAATCATCAAAAATCATAATACCTTGAGGCACTAATTTTTCAAAACTATAAATTGCGTCCAACCAAACCGCTTTTGCGGAATGATCTCCATCAATATAAATAAAATTATAAATTCTATCCAAAGTAGGAACTATATTAACACTCAAACCTCGTTTAATAATAATTTTATTCTTATTATGTAACGTATTGTTGATAAAAGTATGAAATGTATTTTCATTAATATACCCGTCCCACTCCGCCATTTGTGTCAGTGTAGACTCGCTATATTTTATCCAAGGATCAACACAAGTAATAAAACAATTATTTCCAGTTAAAAAATTATCTATAAAATAATTGGTTCCTAAACCTTCAAAAGATCCAATTTCCATAAAATTAATATTATCTTGATTTTTAAATGTATTCAAAACTGAAAAACAATCAAAGTTACACCAATTGATGGTATAACGAATTGGTTTTTCTAAAATGGCTACATAAATTCCATTCCACCATGTTTCTGCAGATTCTGGTAAAGCTGTATGTGATTCATCCCAGGTTAATCGAATTTCTTTTTCATAAAGCACTTTTAAATTTAATTGTTCTATTGATTTTTTAGTACCATCTCTTACATCTTTCCAATTCCAATCATCAACAATAAAAATAAATAAATCATCCAAACATTTGTAATAATGTAACAGAGCTTTAAAATGACTTTCATTACTATGATTCCCATCATACATGTAAATATTAAATTTTGGTAATGTTGTAGTATCTATTTTGAAACAGTCATTTTCAATAAAAGTTGCATTATTACCAACCTTGTATTTATTAAAATTGGCTAAAAATTCTTCTTTAGGACCTCCAAATTCACTCCAGTTATCAATACAAACAACAGTAGCTTTATTTCCACACATTGCAGAACATACAGAGCTTCCTTTCCAAGAACCAATCTCTAAATACCTAGCATCTTCCGTATTTAATAAATTATTATAAAAATGACGAGTTTTTGTTCCACTCATTCCTTCCATTTTAATAATTTCCTCTGTAATTTTTGAAATTTTATTTTCGGCATTTTCAAAAGCAATTGAAATAAGATTTTTATAGGTTTCCATTCTATAATTCAACAATTTATTTTTTTTACAAGCAAATCTACAATGAGTTCACATACATTGGAAGGTAATTGTTGAATAAAAATCATAAAAAGTAATTCTGGACTTTTAAATTGAAAAAATTGTACAGAGCTAAAATATTTTTTTTTATCTTGAATAATTCCATTTTCATTGGCATTAATAATAGATATTTCACACTTGTCTCGTAATACTTTAGACATGTGAATATCAATTTGAAATTCAATAGGATAAAAATGTTCAATCATTTGCTCCAAAGCCTTTCGAGTAGTTATGTAAAAATGACTATGAATCAATGAATAATCACTATTTATATATAATCGATGATGAGTATCAGTTTGTTCATATCCAAAAATAGAATTAGAATAAAATGGATAATTATTAATAAACTTGCTAATATATTTTATTTTGGAATTAAAAAACCAAATGGTCATTGGATTTTTTGTCAAGTCCTGAATTGCTTCTAAAATATAATATTTGGCTATTTCTTGAGAATGTATGGAAATGTCATCCTCGCAAATAGCAATAATTTCAGCGTCATTTTCAAAAGCCATTGTCCATGCTTTCAAATGACTGATAGCGCAAGCTCCAGCCTGCCAAGTAGGAATTATACTTGTGTTTAAGGGTCCTCTTGTTATATTTTTGTAAACTACCGAAGAAAAAAAAGAGTATTGGTGTTGCTGAGCATATTTAGAATCAACAGCAGGGACAATAATCACATTATTACTAATTTTTTTCAATTCAAGCAGTGAATTTTTTAATCGTTGGGTATGGTCTTTTCGATTTATTAAATACACAGGCAAGTCTAATATATTTTTTTTGTGATACCTTTCCAATACATCCATTTATAGTTTTTAATTTATTTTCTTAAAATTAAAAATGAATTTGGAAAAAATTCAAGCCAGAAAAAGCGAAATACAAAAACAGTATTTCGAGTTAGCCCAAAAAATGAGAAAATTACGAGAACAATCACAAAAAATAAAACAACTTGAAAAAAAATATTATCAAGATGTAGCTAAACAACAATACCTATTTTTAAAACAAATTCAACAAGCACAGCAAGCAAAGGCTAAACTAGCACAACAAGCACAGCAAGGACAGCAAGCAAAACAAGATCAAATGGTGGCTCTTGCAAAAAGAAAGGGAGATTTACAAGATCAAATTATGGCTCAAGCTTATAACTATTTTCAAAGACCATATAAAAACATAGATAGAGATTACAAAGATGATATAGGAGACCACATAGATGATGACTATTAACCTCTCAAACTTTTTTTCTACAAGGCATTTGGTGTATATTAATGGAAAAATTTTGTTGACATTTATAATAAATGAATAAATCAAGAAAAAAAATTGGTTCTGGATTATTTGGTAGTATTTATCTTAATCAGGATAAAAGTGTTAGTAAAAAAAGTTTTGATTTGTATAGTCAATTACAATTGCATAAAAAAGCTTATATAAATGACCCTATTCATATTGTAAAACCATTATCTCAAAAAATACAAATTATTCCTTTCCGTTTTAAAGATTATTTCAATCCTTTGAATTATAATTTTAGTTTAGGAGAGTACATGAATAATCAGTATAAAATGCAGTATCTAAATCCAAAAAATGGATGGATTACTTTATATAACGCATTAGATTTAACGGATATTGACTCTAAAATAAAAGAAATCTGGATCAAGGAATTATCCAAAGCAGTAAAAAATTTACATAAAAATTATATTGCTCATAATGATTTACATGGAGGAAATATAATGGTGAATATATTAACAGGACAAGTAAAACTTTTAGATTTTGGATTGGCTCAAGAATTTGAGAAAGAAACTTGGAAATATTTTTGCGAGTCTAAAAAACCATTAAATTTTTATGATATCTACAATTTAGAATTACTAAAACATCATATTAATCCATTAGAATACAAAAGACCAGATTCTTATGAAATTATAAAATTTGAAAAACAAAATTGTAAATAATTTAAAAATAATCATTATTTTTAAAATGGATCGATTTTATAATTTACCGGGACATTTATTAGAATTGATTTATAGTTTTGATTCCACTTTTTATGAATATTTTAAACAAGTTATTACAAAATTAACCAAAAAAAAAAGAATTTATTACCCTTGTGGAAAATCGCTTTTTCTTCAATATGAAAAAACAAAAAATGGAATAAAAAATGGTTGGTATACAGAGTATTATACGCAAAAAAATCCCAAGTTTGTTTGTTTTTATATCAATGGATTAAAAGAAGGCCCAGTTTTTGAATATCATCCTAATGGAAATGTATTTATAAAATACTATTGTAAATTGAATAAAATAGTTGGTGAATATAAAGAATTTTATAATAATGGAAATTTGATGATGACTTGTTTTTATAATCAAAATGGAAAAAAACATGGATTTTTGTATGAGTATTACATGAATGCTTGTTTATATAAAGAGGCATTTTATGAAAATGGAACCTTGAAAGGTTTATATAAGCTTTACAAGTTAAATGGGGAAATTTTAAAAAGTTTCAATTACGACTTTAGAAATAAATCATAAATAATTTCTTCTCTAAATTGTTCCAATACATTAAATCGTTGACAAGTCAAGTAGTTGTATTCCATAGAATCATTCGAATTTTGAAGAAATTCAACTTGATGGATATGGTTAAGACACATGACTAGATTTAATAAAAAGGCTACTTTTTTATTAAAAATAACCAATTTTTGACTATATAAAATTCTTAATAATTCAATAATAAAATCAAAAGTAAATTTTTTTTCAAAAGAATATTGTTTTATTAATTTTTTAATGGAATCCAAATTTTTTGTTTCTTTTGGTATAGAAAAAAGTTCCAAAACTTTATCAGAAATATCTAGAGAATCTTTTTTAAGTAAAGTTACCATAAATTCTGTAGATAAATCAGGGATTTCAAATATATAACCCAAATCGTAAATAACAATAGACTGTTTATCGGTTGTAATACCCCAATTTCCATTATGTAAATCACCATGAACCATTCTTTTCAAAATTATTTGATCTAAAATCCAACATTTTAATAAACTCATTTTTTCTACTTTTTGAGGAAAAGTTAAAGGTAAATTAGAATCATTTTTGAAAGAATCTACAAATTCAGTAATTAGAATATTTTCATCACAGTAATACAATTTTGGAATTTTTAAAACTTGATATTCTTTCTTGTAACTGTTTCGAAAAAGATTGATATTTGCACCTTCTTTTCTAAAATCAAATTGAGATTCCAACATTTCAATAATATCCGTAGTTTCACAATGTATAAATGGTTTTACGGCAAAATAAAATAATCCAATCAAAGAACACCAAATTTTAAAATCTTCTTTAACTTTGGAATGTCGAACCTTGACCACTACTTTTTCATTGTTTTTTGTTAAAGCACTATATACAGTACCAATAGAGCCTCGAGCTAAAAATTGTATAGAATAAACTTTGATATTTTTTTGTACAAAGTCATTAAATATCCAATCTTTAGTTTCTTCTTTAATCAAAACTTGAGTTTGAAACGATTCACAAATTTTTACCATATTTGGTTTGGAATTGTTTGAAATTGAACTAAAACTTGAATACCATTGAGCAAGTTTTATAAAAACGATACCCAAATTTTGAATATGTTGTTTAAGTATTGCTTGATGTTGTATATTATCATCGTTGTAAATAATTTTTATAAAGATATAAAAATTACATAATGATACCATTTTTTCAACTAATGGAAAGACCATTTCTATTGTAAATCAATTTTTTTCTAAAAACATGCGAACTTCCAAATCAAATCTTGATCTAATTTGTTTCATATCACTAAATTCATGTTGAACCATATCAATAAATTGTTTTTTTTGGTCAATTGTAAAATTTTCTTTATTTATTTCACGAATTATTGAATTTTTGGTTATTTCCAAATTTTGTGGATTAAAACTTTTTACAAATAATTCATTTGTTTTATGCCATAATAAACTAGAATTACGTTTACAAAAAATTAAAGAATTCAAGTCATTTTGATAATGAGTTTTGAAATATTTTTTGATAATTTCTTTACACCGATCCATTTCTATGTACACAAAAGTTAATTAATAATGCTTTGATTTTCATTACTATTGATAATATTAAGATTTTCATGAATAAAGAAATTTTCATTTTCAAACAAATTTAATAAATTTCTAATATCATTATGAATAATATTTATATTATTAGTTACATTATTATCCTGAACAAGATTAATAAAACTACGATTATTGATATTCAAATTTTCCAAAACTCGCACTAGACGAATACAATCTTGTGTAAAGGTGTTATTTCTTATGGAACGACGATTTCTAAAGCGTCCATTACAATTTAAACAGCGCTCAAAATTTCCTTGATATTCTTGAGAACAATGGGTATGAGCAGAAAATTCACATCCACATCCATTATTGATATTTACAACTTGACTATCTACAACCAAGCAAAAAACGCATTGTAAACGAGGAGTACTTGATTGTTGACGACAATACATACAATGAGAAAAATGTTGTTGATAATTTTGAAAGCAATTTTGATGTACATAAAATCTACAATTACAATTATAAAAATTTGAGACTAGTTGAACACGAGAGTTTGTTTCTAAACATAAAATACATTGATTTTGAGTCATTTTTGATTTTTTAAAAAAACAAAAAATATAAAATTCAATTTTTAAACTGTTTCATTTTGAGAGTCTTCATCTAGTTGCTTTTTGGATTTAATATAAATTTGAATTTCTCCAATGATTCCAATTTTAGATGTCATTAGCAAAGGCATGTTTTTTTGACAATGAATATTTAAATTTACGGCGCATCCTGCAATTTTTAAAATACGAGATAATTGTTCGGTATCGTAATCCTCTGAAAACTCTTCAGATTCATCTCCCGCCATTTTTTGTGCTTCTGTATCTCCTAAAATTACTTGTCTACTGTATACACTTCCTACATTACATAAAAACCCAATCGTATACTTTTTGGCTGCAATAGTAATAGTATTTGACATGTTAAACATATCTTTACACATTTTACTAAATTCATTGGAAGATACCAGAATAGAATGCTCATATTTATCGGGTAATGCAATTTCCAAATTTTGTATATTTTGAATTTTTACATAACTAATGGTTAGTCTTGAAAAATCTTTTGGAACAATCTGGATTCCCAAATCAAGGCTTTGTTTTTCTTCAATAAACAAAACTAATTGATCACGTTTCTTGATTGATTTGAGCATTTTATAAAAATGATTCATGTTGAGTCCAATGTTTAAAACTCTACTTTCAACACTATCGGCAAAATAATAAAAGTTGAAATTTTCCGATTTTAAAACAATATCAATCAAAGTTCTTCTATTACTGTCCATCATTCTTAAACTTATTCCCTTGGGTGTAATTTCAAAACATGCCGTTTTAATAACATTATGTAATAACTCTGTAAGTATTTTAAAGATGTAGGCATCCGTCGTCTTACATCTAAATAAATAAGTTTGGTCATTTTCCATTTTTCTTTAAATGCCAATTTCTTAAATTAAAATCGTGAAAAAACAAAACAAACAATTATTAAAAATAATATAATTATTCCAACAACAAGTATTATTATCCATTTTTTATTAAAAACTACTCGAAGATTTTCTTTTGGTTGAATAGATTTTAAATTAATTTGTTCGGTAATGACAATAATTTGCTCTGCAATTAATTGATCTATTTTCAAATCTACTACTTCTTTTAAATCTGTAAATAAACTAGGAACAAATTCAATTTCAGATACAAAATATCGTTGTGTTTCAAAGCAACAACTAACGTCAATTCGAGTTACAAGTTTTTCTACATTACTTGTTCCCATTTTTAGTTGGGGTAATACAGAAAAAACTTTTTTGGTGAATTGAAGAATATCTCTACCTTCTTCCGTTTCATCCATATCGATAAATTTATCCGAGTAAACATTAGTTCCATGAGGAGATTGCGTTTGTATAGTGTAATAATATTTGTCCCCAATAAAAAAAGATCTATATTCGTATTTTTCAGCCAAATATTTTATATAGGGTTGGAATATACAACCATCATAAATGGAAGAAATTCTTTCCAAGTATTTTATAACTTTATAAGCTTCCGTGTTTTTGTCAAATTTTTTAAAATCAATTTTTTCCTGACCAAATATAGGTTTTCCTATAAAAGCTTCATCGTCTCCTCTTTGTATCTTTAATATTTTGTTTGCCGTAGCTTTTGGATTTTTTTTGAATTCATTCGACGTAACATAAACCATCGGTAAAACATTGATATTGTTTTTTTTCAAAAAATCATAATATTTATTTTTATTATTGATAAAATTTTGGAAAATAAATGGAGGATAAACATTAGGAAGTTCGAATGTTCTTTTCATTTCATTAAATTCTTTTTGAGATAGAGTATGAAATGCTTCCAACATGTCAAAAATTAATAAAAATACTACATCACATCGTTTTACTTTTTCATAAATTAATGGGTCGTTTCCAAAAATATATTCAATAATATGTTTATTTTTATACGTATTTTTCAAATAATAGTATATCGAAATATCATCAGGAACATAATCTTTATTTTTATTTTCTATAATAAATTTTTGATTCACTTCATTTAACCAATGTCTTTCCTCATCAATAGGAATTATTTCTTCTTTATCTAATTCTTCTAATTTATAAGGCGTAATAATAAGTCCAATTTTCATATATTTTATTTAGGAATAAATAAAATATTTTACAACTGAAAATGATGTTTTAATTTTTTTAAACAATTTTTAATCAAAAATGTCACTTGAAAGCTTTTTTTGCGGATTAAATTCTGGATGTGATCCTTTGGAAACCTTGATTAGTCTTTGTTTTATCGATCAAACTATTGAAGAAATTTTAAATTTCTTGTCCAACCAATTGGAACGTGTTCAAAAAGTATCCCATTCTGTAAAACGAAAAAAATTAAATGATCGATTGTATACGCTACTAATTTCTTTTAAAAATCAAGAACCAACCACAAAGGTTTCTAAACTAATTTTCTTAGATACAGACATTCATTGTTTTGATTTAGATTGCTCTCAAGTTGCATTGGCGAAACAATATAAACTAATGAATCCCTATTACAAAACAGAGGAAAATTTTCAAATAGAATATTTTAAAGACTTTTTTCTCAATAATAATTTTAATCTAATGATTCAATTTGAAAAAGTTAAACTACAAATCAAAAAATTTACCCTTACCAAAGAATCATCATGGACAAAAGACACAAAAGACGTTGAAAAATATCTAGAACAACTAAAAGCAGAATATTCTAATATTTATATAGTGGGATGGAAATCTATTGTTCCTCCATGGTTGATTTTACTCGAAAAGGCTTATTCTAAAACTGAATTTTATGAATGGAAAAAAAAACAAGATCAATTACAAAATCATAGATTGTTAGAAAAAAGACTTGCGGATATACAAAACTCAAAAACAAACTTGGATCTTTATGTTTTTGGAAAATTAAAAATGGAAATATTACAAGCGATAGAATCTTATCAGTTAAAAGAATTATATATAGAAAGCAAAAAATTGGAAAAATTAAAGTCTTTTGTAGATCATTCCCTTTTAAATTTTACTATTATTCCAATTTTTTCGATAGAACGAGGAGACGTAGGCGAGAATTTTATTAATGATTATAATGGATTAATGGGTATAAAATATTTTGCCTAAACTTTCCGTGGTTTAGCAATAATAAAATGATTATTTTCTTGAAGAGAGGACTGAATAATATTAAAATTCTCGTAAAAAATTTTCATATTATCGAAAAGTTGGTCATTGATTTGATTATGATACAAATACAAAATTGAATTTTCATTTTTAGAAATTCTATTCATTTGTTTCACCACTTTTTTAAAATCTTTATTTTCAATTTCTTGAAAAACATTAGAGACAAATAACATATCATACTCCTGAGATGGTAACTTGGAATAACGAATATCATCAATACCAAATTTTATTGATGGATGTTGATGATTTGCTTTTAAAATTTTAAATTCATCTTTATCAATTCCACTTACTATACTGTCTTTATTTACCAAATTATGGATTTGTTGTGTAGATTGGCCATACCCACAACCTATATCTAAAATTTTTTGGGTTTTACAGTTTGTTAGATGAACAGGAGTTAAAGATATGATTGGATAGTGGCGTAATAAATTTATAAAAGGATAAGCAATAGCCTTTGTTATAAATAAAAAGACGAGTATAAATCTCATGTTTTTTATCTTGAAAAAAATTTTTTTATTTTAAAAAAACAATTATAAAACAATGAGTGCATGCTCAAGTGCTTCTAGTTCAATTACTGCTCCCACGGATGAATCAAGTTTACAAAAAATGACTGAAAGTTTGGCCAAGACGCAATCGGATGCAATGGCTAAAGCTGTTGATAGTATGAAAGTCGGTGAATGTACCACATCAACTGCTGTTATAAAAGCAAAACCAAATAAAGGAAAATATCAAAAAAGCACGGGTTGTGCTCAAGTTTCAATCCAGACTCAACTAAGTGTAGCAATTAATAAAAGTACCCAATGTAGTTTATCTACACAAAATAGTAATGTTCAATCTGATGTTATTCAATCGAATGATATGAAAATAGTTTTACAACATGTTTCAGCTTCTCAAGCGTTGGCACTATCCGCTGCTCAAACCAATACCAATGTAACCAAAGTGTACAACTTTTCTTCTCAAAGTGTTCAAAATACAATGAGTAGTTCCATTGCTTCCACGATGCAAAATTATGCCAAGAGTTTACAAAGTTTAAAGAAAGCAATAAGTGGTGGAAAAGCATTTCAAGCAAACCCGCAAGCTCAAGCAAGTATATCCGCTCAAATAAGTGCAGTAGAAAATAATTCCGACCAAACCGCAATTGCAGAACAAGTAGCTAAAAGTATAAGTAAAATTGTTCAAAACAACGGTTTAAGTATTACTCTTGATGGTGTTGAAGCTCAAAATCTAAGTCTAAACTTTTCCCAATTAAACGTCAATGATTATGTAATTCAAAATGTGACCAATCAATTTGTTAGTAATGTTTTTGGATCTACTGTCCAAAATGCAGTTGGAAATACTGCAGAGGCCGCTCAAAAAGAAGCCTCTTCTTCTAGAAAAAGTGGTGATAAAGCCGCTCTTGGCAGTGGTGGAGGCTCAACCAAGAAATCAGGTGGTGCCAAAAAGGGTTTTATATTTTTATTATCCCTTATAGTGATTGGAGGAGGAGCAGGTATTATGGCCTCTGCAAAAGTAGCTCCACCTATATTTAGTAAACTTATGCCTGCAGGCTTTGCTGCAGCGGCATTTTTGTTTCTTTTAGGTATAGTTTTAATCAAATTTCATAGAAGAGCATTTGGTAAAACATTTCTAATTCTAAGTATAATTTTGTGTATGGAAATTGGTGTAGGAATCGGCTTAGCAGCAGGAGGGGGAGGCGGGGGTGGAGGTGGAATGGCTGGATTACAAATGATGGGGGGAGGAGCTCCACCTCCTGCAACCTCTACCACTACATTATCAGTGGGTCCTAGCTTAAGCTTGCTATAAAATGGTCTAAAATAATTTTTTATTTTTTCAAAATAAAAAATGAGTTCTGTCGCATCCAATTGTAATGATAAAATTAAGAGTGATACATATACTGTGCTATATCTTGCTCAGAATAATCCATCCGCTGTAACCAAAGCATTAACTAGTCTCAATCTACAATCTTGTTATTTAACTCCAGCAGGAGAATGTACTCAAAGTGGATGTAGATTAACTGGAACAAGCTCGAGCACGTTTGATTGTAATTGTCTCACCTTTTTTGCCAATATGAATGCAGGAGTGTATACTGGGTTAACATGTATTATGAATACTGCAGAGGCAAGTTCAACTGCTATTGCCATTTCGCAACAAACAATTAATTTTAGTATAGTAAGTCCTGGTGATATTAGTAACGTTGAGCTTACCAATACCCAAAATGCTTCCGCCAAAGTAACCACCATGACATTGGCGGAAGCTTCCAATCAAGATACATTGGCCAATATCAGTGGAAAAAGTATTCAAAAAATTCTGGAACAAGCCAAACGAAATCCAACAATGTTTTCAGATCCAGTAAGTCAAACTTTAATCAAAGCTTTTGATACTTATTTAACAAATAATCCAGAGATTTTAACTTCGGCAGTCAAACAATCCGTTGTATCCAAAGTAAAAGCCATGACAACTTCTAGTAGTGTCAGTAAAAATACAATCAATATATTGATTGAAAATTCAACTTGGGATAAATTTAAAGCCGACCTTAATCAAACTGCTTGTATTAGCTTAATTGCTCAAACCATTGCCAAAAGTGTCGTTAATAATATTGCAAATAATGCATTGTCTGCTCTTTTCAAAGATCAAGGTATTACAATAGAAAATTTACCTAAAATGTGTAACCCAAATCTTACTCCAGCGAGTCCAGAACCAGCTGAATCTGTTTCATCCATGTCTCCCACTCCAGTTCCTTCTTCAGCACCTGCCCCTAAAAAAAAAAATAATCTACTAGTAATAGGAGGGCTTTTACTGCTAATAATTGTTATTATCATTATTGTCGTGGCAACAAGAAAGAAAAAGAAACCTCAACAGTTCCCAGTGCAACGAGGATTTCAACAAATAAAATTGTAATTTTTATTCTACAATACTTACTCCATGGAACGATACATCTAAACCCAATCTTTCTTGTTCTTCGTCAATACGAATTCCAATCGTCATTTTTAAGATCTGTAATAATACCAATGTCCCAAAAAATGAAAACCCTGCACTAACAATTACCGCAACACTTTGCCATGCCAAAAGTAAACTATTTCCATAAAATAAACCATTTGGATACAAAGAATTAATTGTTTGAGTTGCAAAAAGTCCAGTTAGTAAAGAACCAATCACTCCTCCCATACCATGAATTGCAAAACTATCCAAAGTATCATCAAGCTTGTGGATAGTTTTCATTTGAATAAAAATATAGGAAATAAAAGAGCCACAAATTCCAAAAAGAATAGCCGCTAGAGGAGTCACATATCCACATCCAGGAGTAATGGAAACTAACCCAGAAATAATTCCACTTGCCGCTCCAACAACCGTGCTTTGTTTTTTATGAATTGATTCCATCACCATATAAGTTATCAATCCAGAACATGCAGCAATATGGGTATTTATAAAAGCAAAAGAGGCTATACTATTTGCACTAAATGCAGATCCAGCATTAAATCCAAACCAACCCCACCATAATAAAGCTGTTCCCATTACAACCATATTTACATCTGGAATTTCAGGTTCCGTTTGAATTCGTTTCCCCAAAATTAAAGCCGCTGCTAGACCAGAAAAACCGCTTGATATATGAATAACGGTTCCTCCAGCAAAATCCAAACTAGGTAATTTACCGAGCCAGCCCAAAGAAATAGGAAACCAATTTTCATCAAGTGTAATACTCCATAACCAATGAGCAAGAGGACAGTAGATTAAAAAACTCCATAAAATTATAAAAATAACAAAAGAGCTAAATTTCATTCTACCGACTACCGACCCACTGATAAGAGCAGGTGTAATTTGCGCAAACATATTTTGAAATGTCATAAATAAGACATGAGGAATTTTGTCACCATAAGCTCCAGAAGGAGCAGCGCCAACATTTTTTAGTAAAAACCATTCATAACCTCCAATATATGGACTCCAATCATCAAAACTCAAAGAATACCCTACCAAAATCCAGCTTAATGTAATAACCGCCATACTTACAACACTCATCAAAATAGTATTATTAGCATATTTTTTCCCTGATAATCCACCATAAAATAAAGCAACTCCAGGAGTCATTAACATGACCATACTGCTAGCAACAAGCATCCATGCTGTATTTCCATTATCTAAAATAGCGTCTTTGCCTAAAAGAGACTGAATTTTTTGAGTTGGACTATTGTAGTTTTGACAAGTAAATTCCAAACTATATTGACTGTTGGAACAATTCATTTTTTTATCAGCTAAATGAAATCAAAAAGAAAAGATCAATTTTTTGATTCGCAAATGAAAGCATTTTATTTTTCCTCAAAATAAAATTTCAACTAGACAATCAATTAGGAATAAATGCACGTGGATTAGCTCCATTAATTACGTTTGGATTTAAATAAGGTAGAGTGTATAAAGCATAGTTTGAAGGGGTTATTCCAGCGATTGTTCCTTTTTCACAACAATAACAATCATATTCTTCAGGAGTCAGAAGATTTACAAAAGAATTGAAACTTAATGGAAGAGGAAGTTTATTTTGAATCAAGTAACGAAGATATGGGTCTGAAACTGGAGTAGCCATCTAATCTCTTTATTATTGTAAAAAATTTATTTTTTTATGCAATTTCTTGTAATTTTTTATATAGATTGTTTTCTACAGTAGAGGGAACAGTTGTTGTTGAAGGAGCTGGAGGAGCCGTGATCACAGGGGTAGTTGAAGCAGGAACTTTGGGTAAATTTAATACTTTTGCTTTATTAAAAAATAAAAATGGCTTTTTAAGATAAAAAATATTGTAAAATAAAAATCCTAAACAAACAATAACCAATAGAATAAATACTTTAAACCAAGGTTTTTTATAAAATGGCAAGACAGCAGGAGTAATAGTATTTGGAGCTGTATTTGAAACTGAATTGGACATTTCAGCAGGTATTTCTTGTGGTACCGGAGGTTGCTCAACGGGTTCGACAGGCTCTAAAATAATATCTACTTGTACGTTGAAATCAGCCGTGTTATTATCAAGCTTTTTCAAAACCAAAAAATAGTTTTGATACTTGTTGTTATTGGCAATAATGTTTCCATTTATTTTTCCCTTGGCATGTTTCATTTCAATTTTGTTAATGTCTACTGAATCCAATTGCTCTTGTGTTAATACAATAGCGTGAAATTCATGCTCCGGATTTATTGATTTTACATTAAAATTCAACTTGAAATTGACATTCTCTCCATTCAGATCAATTAATTGAGGTCTTTTCGTCAATGGGTAAATTTGAGTTTTTGACATTCTTGTTTTTAACTGTAATTTATTTAGTTTTTAAATCAAAAAATGAAAACCTAAATAATTTTTAAAAATTAAAACAAGTTATGGACAATAAGCAAAAATACATTAAAACAATTCGTCAGCAAATTAAAGACCAACAAAAATGGAAACAAGATGCAATTGATTTACTAATTGCAAATGGAGAAAGTGACCCTGATCAACATAATTCTGTTCTCCGTTTTAATATAAAGATTGATTCTTTGGAAAAAGAAATAGAAGACTTTACGGAAGATTCTATTGATTATCAGGTTTTTAGTGATAAACTAGACTTGAAATTTAGTAAAGAAAAAGTTCAAGTTGTATCCACTAAACCTCATGAGGATCGATGGGCCGACACAAAAGTTCAAAATGCCATGAAAAGAGAATGGAATTGGTTATGTAGAATGGATGGATTTGTTCCTCAATATATGAAAGATAATCTTAGAAAAATGCCCAATAATAAAGGTTACATTTGGAAAGGTATTTTTTATTTTGGGCTATTACCTCCCGAAAATCCAATGGAATTAACAACTGCGTTTGAAAAACATAATCAAGCTCTATTTATTCATGAATGGTCACCAAGTTATTATAGAATTTATGAAAAAAGTGACAAGCAAAAGTCCAAAGTGTTGACATTTGAAAAGTATTTTTAATTTGCTTCGTTTCTTTAAAAAAATAAATTTTTCAAAAGTAGAGAATGATTATTCCTAATTTAAAAGATAAAAGTCCCGGTTCACAACTCCACAGAATATTATTCCAATTTTGTAAACAAGTAGAGAATTCACCAAAAATAAACCCTCCCGCAGCATGTCGGTATTATTTCCTTATTGGTAGTTTAATTTGGAACACTTATGCATGCTTTGATAATTCATTTCCTTTTGTCGATGGATTTAGAGCGGAACGATTAAATATTGCATGTCGCATGTGTGAAAACGAATTATGGTGTTATTTTTATAGTCGTTTGATTGTGTGTTTTCAAGAGTTGAAAAAAGTTGAATGTCCTTGGCTTACGATTCCAAAGTATGATGATTGTGTTGCTGTATGCCCGGAATTTTTAACATCGGTAAAACAATACTTGCGAAAAAGAAATAATGATGGATTTATTACGGATAAAGTGTTTGATTATCCAAACAAAGGATATTTTATTAATATTGATGATACGATTGAAGATTTGAGATCTTTGCCGGATCCAGACAGTTGGACACCTTTAGCAGTAAAGCAACCAGATGGAAGCTATAAAAAACAATCTTTTGTTCAACCGTTTTTTGGCCAAGTCAAGAATTGGCTAACAACAGAAGAATGGGACCAAGTTTGGCAAATCGCCAGCGATAATTATCCATCCAAAGAAGTGTTTGAGCAACAAGTCGAGAATCAAGTAGAAATTTCTAGCGCTTTGACAAACCAACAAAAGTTAATTGCAGAGATTTGGGCTGGAACAGAACCCAAAAAAGCATCACCACCGACTAAATGGATGATTTTGTTGGCACTAGTTATCGCAGCAAAAAGTTATCCATTGAAAGAATCTGTTGCTCTTATTGGTGGTATTTGTTTCAATCTATTACATGCGGGTGTTACTGCATGGGCGGTAAAAACAAAATATTTGCAAAAGCGACCGATTCAAGGGGTTCGTCAAAAATACTTTAATCAGGAAATAATGAGCCCATTTAGTGGACAAATTACAAATGGCGGACAATGGCTACCTTGGCAAGTATCCACACTCTTTACTCCCGGTTTTGCTGATTATGTTTCAGGACATTCAGCATTCAGTATGGCTTGTGCCGTATTTTTCCAAATGATTTTCAAATCGGATGTAATTCCATTATGTGGAGTTTTTGTTTCTCCAGATTATTATCATTTATGGTCGCAAGTTTTTGATGATATTAAGAGGCCTTGTTGTGTTGATCAAATAAACTTGGATCCATTATGTAGTATAGTTAATTCAAATTATCCAACTGCTCCAGTTTTCATTAGTTGGAAAAGTTGGAATGAATTAGCCAATCAAGCAGGAATGTCTCGTATTTACGGCGGGATACATTGGGAAAATAGTAATATGGGTGGATTAGAAATTGGTTCCTATATATCTAGAACTTTGTTTGATAAAATTAATTGGAAAGGTATGAACTTGAATTTTTAAAATATTTTTTGGATTTCAGGTCAATTATTTGTTGAATATTTTTTTGTTCTACTCTATTCATTATTTTGTAAATTTAAAAATAAAAATTTTTTTATTTCCTTTGGATAAAAATGGGAAGCAGTCACTCTACTACTGTCACAAAACAAGTCAAAGAAATTCAATCCAAAACCACAGAAAAAATTAACCAAGTTATTAATGAAGCAATTCAACAAACCATTGCTCAAAATACCAAATCGATAAAGGAATTAAAACTTTCTGGTCTCTCTGAATTACAAAAGCAAAGATTAGCTACTCTTCCTTCTGAGGACGTTAATGCTGTCTTACAAGCTCACCAAGAGATGAATAAAAATTTGAATCAATTGGTAAAACAAGTATTAAAAAACCCATCTATTCCTCTTACTGTAGAAGCTATTAATGATATTCCTACTCCAATTGCTCAACAAGCCAGAAAAAAGATTCAAGCATTACAAAAAGAAGCTCAAATTCAAGCATCTGTTCTCGTTGATGATGCTGCTACTTCCGATGTAAAACCAATTATTAATGAAGTTCAACAAAAAGTTCAAAACGCTACTCAAGTTGCCATGAAACTTGCTAAACAAGCAACCATACCTGGAGCTATCTCTGCTCAACAACATAAACAAGTTGTTCAAATGACTTCTGAAGCTGCTGAAACTGCAAAAGAGGCTGTTGATCATGCTAGTTTAGTTGCTGCAACAGCAGCCAAAATTGCTGTAAAAGAACCAACCTCTCAAAATATTCAAAAAGCCAAACAAGCTCAAGAATTACAAAAACAAGCCAAAGAATTAGAAAAAGAAGCCAAAAAAGCCCAAAAAATTACCAAAACGGTATCCAAGACTCAAAAATTACAACAAAAATTACAAAAATAATTTGATTGTGTAGTTTTTATTAATCATTAATAAAAACTTGTATTTTTATTAATCATTAATAAAACTTATAATTTGATTTGTTTCTCAAATAAAAACCCAATACATTTGCTTTTAGGAAAAGGATAAATGACATTATCTACATTAAAATATTCAACCTTGTAAAAGTTTTTCCTATACTCTTCAATACTAATATGTCCGCCATAATTTTTAAGTAGTCTCCAACTGGGCGCCTCGATAAGCGGAAGACTTTTTTCTCCAAATACATCATAATAAATCTTGTTTAACAACGATTCACAATTAATGTACAATGGATTATGTTGATTCATCTTTACATAAGATAAACAACAATTAAAAGAACAAAAAATACCATCCATCAAATAAAAATCATTTTCAATCAACGAGTATTGAACATTTTGATTAATATCTGATGACGCTGTTTCTTTAATATCTTTCAACTGTTGAGGAGTTATATTTTCCCGAAGGATATACTTATCTTTTGTAATTTCAGAGTGATAGGATTTTGAAATTCTAGGAGGAACGTACTCAATAGGACACCCTATAGGTCGATAAGAAAAAGAATGACGGCACCAAAAACAATGTAGATTGGTGGATTCTGGTAAAAGTTCTTGATTTAAATAAGATTTCATTGTAAAGACGCACTGATGGTCTCGTTTAGATTCGTCTAAAAAAGAAAAAAAATTGGATTCGTCTTTATCCGTAATATCACTAATTTTGGTTTTTTGTAATGTTTTATCATCTTTTACCAAACTAATAATATTATATTTCAAATCTAATGCTACTGTATCTAAATTTTTTAGCAAAAATACAGGCTTTTTCATTTTTGTAAACTGATCGATTTAATTAATAGCAATCATTTTTTTGTTTAATAAAATTATTTATAAGATGATCTAACTAAAGCAGATTTACAATATTGTGGGTAAGCATTAGAAATATTGAAATAATTGGCATCGGATAGAGCAGTTCCTGGAGCGGCCACGTTCATGTTAAATCCGGGAATATTATAGGCTACTCCGCCAAAGGCAGGAGAAATAACTACAGGGCGTACTAAACACTCACCTTGAGCATTTCTGTAGGGACAAGCGGGTTTTGTGTAGTAGTTTCCTAAAGTATGATAGTTGGGAGTACCATTGACTTGTGCATGTGAATCACTATCTGCGTATACTGAACCATTTTCTGTTGATCGGTCGTAACTCATTTTTTATTTCTAAAGAAAAAAAAAAATTTACCAATTTTAATTCATTAAATCTTATTGGTTTAAAAAATATGTCCTTTTTACATAAATGAATAACATTGATATTTTATGGATTCATAACTTTTTGTTAATCAAGTATAATAAAAACGAAAAAGAAATGGAGAATAAGGAATATGAACATTGGAAAAGTCTTTATGAATCGGTAAAAGAGCAAAAGACTACATCCAACGAGGTTTTGGAGGACATTAAAAAAAAAATGCTTGAAGTCGAAAATAAGAAAGACATGGAACAATTTAGTTTTTATTTAATTCAAGCGATTCCTATGCTTGATGAATATAAAAATCTTCAAAAAAAACAAAACAAGATTTATTTCATGTCTCCCAAAGAAATAAATAACAATGGTATATCTATTGATAATCGTCAAAGAATGATTACCATTTTAAAAAATTATTTTCATCTTGTTCAAACTTATTTTCCAGAAGATTACAAATCGAATGAATGGGATAAAGTTAGATCAACCATTGAAATTTCTCAAACAGAAACAAAAACAAACGTAAAGGCAAAATGCCAAGTTTGTAACAGCGATTTTAATAGTTTTACAATTTATGAAAATCATTTTGTTTGTGAAAAATGCGGTTGTGTATCTACTACCACACATAGCAGTATTTCGTACAAAGATATAGACAGGGTCAATATAAGCAGTAAATATACTTATGATCGCAGAACTCACTTTAGGGACTGTATAAACCAGTATCAGGGCAAGCAGAACGCAAGTATTTCCAAAAGTGTTTATGATGCCTTGACTCAACAGTTTGTTTCGCATGGTATAGTCCCTGAAAATTATGCATCCTTTCCAAAAGAAACAGCGTTTGATAAAGTAACAAAAGAGCATATCCTCTTGTTTTTGCGTGAAATTAAACAAACTAAACATTACGAAGATGTTGTATTGATTCATCATCAATTGACCGGTAAACCTGCTCCTGACATTAGTCATCTCGAAAATGTCTTACTAAATGATTTTGATATATTAGTAGAAACCTATGATCGTAAATTTAAAAATTCTGAGCGTAAAAACTTTATTAATACCCAGTATGTGTTGTTCCAACTTTTGAAAAGACATCGATTTCCTTGTCGCAAAGAAGATTTTAATATGCTCAAGACGGTAGACCGAAAGTATTTCCATGATCAAATATGTAGTGAATTATTTAGTGATATTGGGTGGAGTTTTACGGCGTTATTTTAAAGGGTGTTTTTATGTTTAGAAATTTTCAATATTGTGAAAATATTGAAAAGACCATTGTCAATCACAACAACTACGAAATTTTGTTCAAATCGTGAACAAAAAAATGATTTTAATTTTTGTTCTGTTAATAATACCCAAAATGGAAAATAAAAAAATTATCATTATTGGTTGTAGTATTTCTGGTGGATTATTTGCTAGAAGACTATTACAATTACATCCTAATGCGAATATAAAAATATATGAAAAAATGGGAGCGGATCAAATTAATCAACATTGGACTCAACCCGTTAATGGTGCAGCTCTTAATATAAATCCTAATGGTATGACAACCATTAAAAAAAATGACCCATTACTTTATGATCAACTAATTAACATGGCAAATCCACGTGTTCAAGTAAAAGCTGTATCTATGGATAGTCGACTTTCAAAGCCATTGTTTTGTATCAATATGCTAGATTATGCCAAAGATCCAGGAATTATAATTCGATGGAATGATATTATTAATCTTATAAGACAACCATTACATCATCATATAAATTATAATTGTCAAATTTTACATTACAGTCGACGAAATGGAAAGTTTATTTTGATAATTAAAAATCAAGACGAATGTTTTACAGAGGAATGTGATATATTGATAGCTGCGGATGGAAGATTTAGCAAGATTAGAGAAATCTACCAAAAACCAAATGTTGTCCAACATAATGTAGTAAACTTTAGATTACTTGTTCCAAATCTTAGAAATTATAATTTTGGCGACCTGACATTACATTATAATTACAATAACCAAAATAATACTCTAGCTAGAATTGGTGTCGCTTGCGTAGCTCCTACTAAATTTTTAAAGGAAGAATCTATTTATATTTTTGGAAATTTCAAGATGGATACCAATTTTGATAAAAATGAATGGACAAGACAAGATTTTATCAATTTATACCATAACAATTACTTGACAGAGCAAGGACAAATTTTAATCGATATTATACTTTCTAATTTTGATACTATACATTGGGCGCGTTTTCAAAGTACAGATACCTGTTTTCAATCCAAAGAACACAACTTTTATTTTTTAGGAGATGCTGCTCATTCTTTTCCTCCTTCTTTAGGCCAGGGAGCAACCCTAGCAATTGAAGATGCCTATTTTTTGGCCAATCATGTTTTTGAAAATTTTGTAAATTTTGAACGACATTTAGATCGTGTAGAACATATTAAAAATTGTAGTGAATTTTCTGCACAACATCTTATTCATCATGATTTAGAAATGGAAATAAATACATGGAATGATATTAAATGGTTAGACAAGATGCAAAAAATATGGTCAATTTAAATAAAAAATTCAATAGATTATAGACATGGATGAATTATTTGATTCCCAAAAAGAGATAATTAAAACTACAAGTAAATTTATAGACATTAGAGTTGTGCAAAGAAATGGTAGAAAAACGACAACTACTATTGAAGGATTGGAATTGGATAATTTGAATGATATTTTAAAGCACTGGAAAAAAAAATTTTCATGTAATGGATCTTTAGCAAAAGATGAACAAAACATTATTATACTTTCTGGTAACCAAGCAGAATTGGTTAAAAAATTTTTGCTAAATGAAAAACTTGCCACGGAAAATAAAATTCGTATTCACGGGCTTTTATAAAAATTTTTGTAATAATAAATGAAATTACAAGACATTAAAGAATTTGATTATTCATTAACTATACCCCTGATGGATACAATAAATGTGTATTTACAAGATAAATGTAGTATGTTCGATTTACAATTTGATTCGCTAGACGAAAACGAAATGTTATTTATATTAAACTTGTATAGAAATGGTGAAAGTGTTTCGTCTATAGAATTAGAATTTGACAATGAAGGTCATAATGGTTTATATATGCATTCTTATACTGATCCAAAAGAGGAAGGAAAAAAATATAATAGTTTTTTAAGATCGGTGGTCATTTTAATTGCATACAATTTAAGATATTCAACTTTACAGGGAACTGATAAAAAGTTTAAATTTATTGGATCTAATACTGCTAATTGGATATCTGATTGGTTACTGCTTTCCAAATTTGGTTTTTGGGTTAGTCAAGGATATCAATCTCAAGTTTATCAAGATTATTTGAAATTTAAAGATTTACCTGAACAAGAGTATCCAAAATTAAAGCAAAAATTTAAACAAACCTATTTTAAAAAACCACAACAATGTAGAGGTTTATGTTATAAATTAGATCTAAATCCATTATTATATGATAAATACTTGAAATTATGTTATACAATGTTATCAAATATCATTTGTTAGGTTTATAAAAATTGAAAAAATTCATGATTCAATAAAATTTTAAAAAGAATGAAAATATTTTTTTTAATTTTTACAATTGGAACCGTAAATGCATTTTTTTTAACAATGAAAACCCCCTTACAACAAGCGGTGATTGACGCTAAAGGTATTGTTATGGATTCTATATCGTCAGCTCATTCTGGGCATATGGGTTTACCACTAGGATGCGCAGAGATAGGTGCTACAATTTGGGGTAAACAGTTACAACATTATCCTAAAGATCCAGAATGGATAAATCGTGATCGTTTTGTCTTATCGGCTGGACATGGAAGTATGTTTTTATATACATGGTTACATTTATCTGGGTACCAATACATGTCGAAAGATCAATTACAAAAATTTAGACAATATAATAGTATGACTCCAGGGCATCCAGAATATCATTTCCCTGGAATTGAAAGCACTACAGGGCCTTTAGGGCAAGGAATTGCTAATGGAGTAGGAATGGCGGTTGCTCAGAAATATGCAGAGTCATATTTTAATACAGAAACACATACAATTTTTAATAATCATATTATTGTATTATGTGGTGATGGATGTATTCAAGAAGGTGTGAGTGCGGAAGCTTCCGCCTTTGCAGGACACGAAAAACTAGATAATTTAATTGTGCTTTATGATGCCAATAACGTTACTTTAGATAATATGGCAACATTTAGCCAATCAGAAAATGTTTCCATGCGTTATCAAGCTTATGGTTGGGATACTGTCACTATTGATGGACACGATATCACAGAAATCGACATGGCAATTAATAATGCCAAGAAAAACAACAATGGAAAACCAAAATTAATTATTTGTAAAACAGTGATTGGAAATGGTGTCAAGGAAATTCAAGGAACGCAAAAAGCACATGGAGAATTTGGTGTATCTTTTGTAGAAAATACAAAAAAAAATTTAGGTTTACCTTTTAATGAACCATGGTATGTTTCGTCATCGACTTTGAATTATTTTAAAGATAGAATTAAAAATATTTTGGAACCAAATTATCAAGCATGGCAAAAAGTGTTTCAAGATTACCTTACCAGATTTCCAGATAGAGCCGAGATTCTTTCCAAATTTTCTTTGGATATTAATTTCTGGCTGGATAATATTCCATCATTTGAAACAAACAAATCCATTGCTACAAGAGACGCAGGTTCAACTATTTTACAATATTTAGCGGCTGATAATCCATTATATCTTACTGGATCGGCAGATTTATTTAGTTCTTGTAAAAATTATATTAAAAATGCTGGTGATTTTGGATATGGTGATGATAAATTATATACAGGTCGTAATATTCATTTTGGAATTCGAGAACACGCCATGGGAGCCATCATGAATGGTATTGCTTATTTTGGTTTACATCAAATTTCTGGATCCACCTTTTTAGTTTTTTCAGATTATATGCGTGCAAGTATTCGTGTAGCTGCTTTATCAAATTTGCCCATTTCCTATATTTTTACCCACGATTCGATTGGAGTTGGGGAAGATGGACCTACTCATCAACCTGTAGAAACTGTATCTAGTCTTCGATGTATTCCTAATTTAGATGTTATACGTCCCGCTGATCCAGAAGAAACTGTTGGAGCTTATATTAGTTCTGTCTCACGTATGGATGGTCCAACTGCACTTATTTTGACAAGACAAAATGTTCCCTTTTTACCTATTGATGTCGAAACGAAACGTAAAGGAGTGTTAAAAGGAGCTTATATTGCTTTACAAGAAAAAGGAACTCTTTCTAAAATTATAATGGCGAGCGGATCAGAACTACAACATGCATTTGAAGCCGTCCATCAACTACAAGATGAATCAATAAGAATAGTATCGATGCCGTGTATGGAAATTTTTGATCGTCAACCACAAGAATATAAAGAATTAGTATTACCATCGAGTTGTAAAAATAGAATAGCCATGGAAGCAGGAATTACTAGCTTATGGTATAAATATGTAGGATTAGATGGAAAAGTTATTGGAGTAGACAAATTTGGGTTTAGTGCTCCAGCTTCATTTTTGATGAAAGAATTTGGAATTAATTCACAATCACTATTTAGTGCGTAGAATTTTTTGAATTTTAAAAAAATTCAAAATGTTGTCAATACATTGACACCTGCTGAAATTGAACAAATTTTACTTTACCATGTTTCCCCACAACAAATTGTTGGTCCTGGAAACTCAGTTTTATGCACTCTTAACGGAGCTCCTTTGTTGGCAAGTCCTAAATATGTTAATAACATTGAGATATTAACATCTTGCACAACTAGAAAAAATAATACAACATTTAATACTATCAATAGCGTATTAATCCCGTTTAATGCTGCTCAATGCTTAGTGCGGTAATTAATATTGACATTTTTTTTAAAGACGGCGAGTAGAATTATTATTTTTTCATAATTAAAATGAATGCATATTTATTATCGCACAATGGTTTAGGTGACAATATAACTATGATTTCTGCCGTTAGGTTTCTTAGACAATATTATCAAAAAGTATTTTTCTTATGCAAAAACTTTTATGTAGAAAACGTAAAACTTTTTTTTGATGATGACTCTGTAATTATAATTCCATTTAATCAAAATGATGAATTTAACCAATGTGCATCAATAATTAACAGCGTGGTTAATGATGATTTGTTTATATGTGGTTTTCACAAATCTTATTTGAAATCTAGAATAACAAATCCAAAATTGCTAGAATATCAAAACAATTATGATGATGATATTACTTATGACTTTATTAAATCATTTTATCAAGATATTGGTCTAGACTTGTCAATTTATTATAATTATTTTGATATATCAAGTTGTAAAATTAGTGAAAATTTATACAATAATGTTAAAAAATACAAGATTTCTTTTTTTCATACACAAGCAAGTAATCGTCAAATCAATTTAGAAAGTATTGTATTACCTTTTACGCAAAATTCTAATTATATAGTCATTTGTGCCAATAAAAATTTTTATAATGAACAAGAAGATAAATATGATATTGCAAACGAATATGTAAATCAAAAAGTAGCTCATTATATTGATATTATAAAAAATGCAGAGATTATTCATGTCATCGACTCTTGTTTTTCCTGTATCGTTTATCCATTACAGTATCGAAACAAGTTAATTGCTAAAGAATGTGTAATTCATACCCGATAATATGAATAAACATTTTGGAATTAATTTATAGGCAAAATATAATAATATTGACTTTTTTTGATATGCTTACTAATTTTTTCTTGCTTGTAAAACTTGTTTATTAGAAATGTTAATTTATTGTTCTCTTCAGCAGTTGCAGAACCAAATCCTCCAAGAGTATGGTAAAAAACGTTTAGATTTTTTTTCACCAACTTGTGTAATAATTTTGAGATTAAAGCATGTTGTCGATGACCATATTCTCCATTAATGTTATGAGTGACAATTTTTAAGTAATCTCTAGTACCAAGCTCTTCTTGTATATTAGATTCTATTTTTTTATGAAGTTTGGTTCCAAACCATTGGTCGCTGTGATTCCAAATTTCATAAGCCCAAACATTATCAATAGAACCCATTGCATCCATAAATGCTAGAGTTCTTTTAGGTTTATATCCATTGGTAAGACAAATTACTTTCCAACCGGGTTCTCGTAGTATTGCTAATCCTCCAAATAATAATTCATCATCAGGGTGAGCCACAACCATCAATTTGTCATATTTATCGTTTTTAATCCATATTGTTTTTTCCAATTTATCAAATTTGGGTTTAATCAAATGCGAATAATATTTATTGATTACAAAACATACAACAAAAATAATAATAACGGAACAAAATATACCAAATACAATAATTTTTTTGGTAGCGATATAGACTATAAATAGTATAGTTAATAATACAATAAAAAGAATGTATAAATATGTTCTCGGAGAAACTTTTAAAATAGAACGAATCCATTGTGATTTATAAGAAAAATTATTAGAATGAACCATAACTGAATCGTTCATTCCTTGTGCTTTATAATCACAGTAAAACGTTTCAAGTGGTTGATAATACATTTTGGGTAATATTAATGTTTTGAATTTATTTTCATTTTGAAATATCTTTTGAAAAGATTGGTAAAAGTTAAATGTTCCGGTTCGATAAATAATTATTTTTTGCCTTTTATTTTGGAAGCAATTTTCTAATACATATTTCATAATTTCATGTTGAGGTTTACATGCAAAAAATCCATTGTTTAAGCACTTTCCTTTGGATTTGCCTAACAAAAGAGGTTTTATATAATACAAAAAATCCTTTGTCAACACTACCGCCAAATCTATTTTTGATCCATAAGCATCTAAAATGGGCACAAACGATTGAACACATTGATAATCCATATCTATATAGACCCCACCATAAACATACATGATTGCATATCGAGCGATATCTGCTTTACCAGCTAGAACTTTTTCGTTTAGATACAATTTTTTAATTTCATCACGATAAGGAATCCAAGGAGTAGTGTCAAATAATTTCAATATACTAGATTCATCCCAAAAATAAAACTGAACCTTTGGATTCATTTTTTGACATTGATTATAATTATTTTTAAACGGACAAACATCAAATCCTTGTAACCAAATAAAATGAAATAGGTATGGAATCATTTATTAATAAAAATTTAATTCTTTTTCAAAGAATGAATCTCATTTTCACTAATGTCATTGACAATAATATAAGATCCAATTGCCGTAATCAAAGGAATTCTTTGTTTTCCATTTCGATGTTCTAATGAATCTGTCAACGCTTGTGGTAATAGTTTAATTGCCTCGTTTGGAATTTCTGTAGGTAAACCGATATTTTTCATAGCTTGATAAATACGATTAAAAATTTCTTCTGTAATATAACCACGCTGTTTGGAAATTTTTAAACATAAACAAATATCTATATTTACAGCTTCTCCGTGCATAATATCAATATTAGGAATCATTTCTATAATTTTTGAAAAAGTGTGTCCAAAATCTACACAACGTTCCAAGGTATGTTCCCAAAGGTTTGGACCTAACTCTTCCAACATAATTTGAATAGATTGATTAATAACATCTTTTGCTTGAGGAATATTAAATTTGGATTCTACCAATTGTTTTCCATATTTTTCCAATAAACAAAATAAAGCCACCGATCTTACCAGAGCCAGTTTCATTATTTCTCCAATACCATTAATTATATTTCTGGTATTACAAGTTTTTAAGAATTCCAAATCAATCAATACCAATTCAGGAGCATAAAAAGAGCCAATACGATTTTTAAAGTTTTCAAAATCCACACCATTTTTTACACCTACACTTGCATCAACAATACCCAAAAGAGTGGTTGGAATTCTAATAAAAGGAACTCCTCGACGATAAAGACTTGCGGCCATTCCAGCAATATCTAATACGACTCCTCCTCCTATTGCCAAAATATACTCACGACGTTTTAATCCATAGGAACAACAGGCTTTTAAAATTTTTTCAACGGATTCCCATTTTTTATTGATTTCTTCGCCAGGTAAAACAACAAAAGTTGGTTTCAATTGATGAAAATTAAAATAATTTTCCATTTTTTGGATAAGCAATTCAAATACAGATTGGTCAATGACAATAAATAATTTAGAGTCTTTGGAAAAATTTAGAATAGAATTATTGTCTAGATTAAAAATGTTGTTGGAAAAAATAATGTCATAGGAAATATTCAACGTAAACTTATTTTGCCATCCTTTAAAATTATTCATTGAATCATATATTGTAAATACATTTTCTGGAGCTTTATGTAATGGAGATAATAAATCATTACAAGATTTTGATAATTTTATCATTTATCAAAAATACACTTTTTAGATTCCAAAAATCACTTTTTATCATAAAGTTGAGCTAATTGATCTATTAATCTTACAACTTTATTATATTGACCCAAATTAATTTTTGAATCGTAAAACTTGAGGGGTTCCAACTTTCTCATTTTTGATATTTTTTGTTTTTTTGTCAAGGTATTATCTTGCGAAATAGGTAAAACGTCTTTACGGAAATTATTCAAGGTATTTCTTGCTTGATTTAAAGTTTTTTTCCTTTCGGGACCAACTTTATCTTGACAAAATTTTTCCAAGTATTTTATTGCGCTTTGGATTTGTTTTTTTTTTGCATCTTGACTAGTTTGACTTGGTAAATAGTATTCCTTGACAAATTGAATAAACTTTTTAATTTTTACGAAATCTATTCCTTGTTTAGCAGTTGGTTTATTTGAACCTAAAACTAATACATCATCATTAAACATAATTTTTGCCTTTTCGTAAAATGACAGAAAAAGCAAATATTCTTTATCTAAAATAGGAATTTGATTAAAAATTTTATAGACTAAATGATCAACTATCTGAGTCCATGCAGCGAAAAATTCATCCATCAAATATTGAAAGTCGGTTTCTCTGTAAGATACTATTTGACCATTTTGCTGTTTAGTTTTATATTGGTCTTTTTCTGGTAATTTATCAACAACACCTGGAAATTTGTTAAAACTTTGTTGGCTTAGTAAGTAGTTACAGTCTTGATTTAAAGAATAACCATAATTTGTAATATATTTTCTTTGTTGTTCTGTAAGTTGCTGAAGCGACATTTTTATATAAAAGGATTAAATTTAGTAATAAGAAAAATTTTTAATACAATTAATCAGGATTTGTATTAAATTGTCAACTTAAACATTAGATTTTTAAGACTAAAAACCAAAAATGTTGGATATTTTAGACTGTAATCAAACTAAACCTTATTCCACTAATGTATTAAATACAGAATTGATTCGAACCGGAACTAATCCATCGGGTTCTTGTTTTTTTTACTCGTTATATCTACCTTTTAAAGATTTTAGACAATTATCCAATGATGAACGAATGACATTTATAACTAATAAAAGAAGACAATTATCAGACAAGATTAATTTTGATGAATGGTTTGCCATTCAAAATGGTAATATTGCTTTTTTACAAATCATTGAAACCATGAGACTTATTATTCATTCCATTCCTAAATTAATTATGGAAAATCAAGAATATTTTGAGAAATATGAAATCAATCCATTAGCCATTGATATTTTATTCACCTTATTAAATCCCACCTTGATTGAGCAGGAAATTCTCCCACAATGGGACATTGAATGTTCTAAAAGTTATCAAGAAAATCAAGAAGAATCCTATTTAGAGCAAATTAAAAATACTTGGTATAACATTTATAAAAGCAAAGTCAAAAAAGCAATTGAAGATTTGGAAAAAAAAGTGGATCCTGCCATTCCAAAAATGCCAAATGAAAAAAAATCCAAGGTGATTCAAAAACTTTCTTTGCTCAGTTATCCCATTTTTGATTTTGTAACTAATAAATCTTTAGCCGAATTTAAAGCCGAAATCGCCGATGTTAAAAAATGGCTCAATATTTTTATTTTTTCAAGCGTCATTGATTATTTGAGTCTAAAAATAAATATTATTATTATTGACTCTGAGACTGGAATGCCTTATGAAGGAATGAAACTATTATACAAAAAAAATACATTTAAAAATGATAATCCTTTTGTTGTTATATTGTATTTTAAAGAAATGCATTTTGAATCCTTGGGTAAAAAAATGAACGTAAACAATAAAAATGTGATTCATCGTTTATTCAAAAAAGATGATCCTTTTATAATTACTTGCTTGACATATTTGGAAGAAGATGAAGAACTTTCAGTGAAAGGAAATTCGGCTTCCAATTTATAACAAAAATTGATTTGTAATTTTGAATATTTGTAACTATTCAAAATGAACCAAGTATTTACTATTTTTACAATTTTTGCTACAGTAGCAACCTTGAATATTAATCAATTTATGGGAAAGTGGTATCAAGTTTATAGTGATCCTTTCGTTAAATCGACATTTGAACAAAATGGCAGATGTGTAGAAGCAAATTACGAGTTAGTTTCTAAAAATAATATTAGCGTTCATAATTTACAATTGGATAAGGATGGAAATATTCAAGAAATTTATGGTTATGCGTTTCTTAATGATCCAAAAAAACCAGGACAATTAACTGTAAACTTGAATGGTCATAATGCTCCTTATTGGGTTTATGAATTGGGTCCTGTGTATAAGGACCAATATGATTATGCAATCGTCTCTGATCCAACTCGTACAAGTTTGTTTGTCCTTACTAGAAATGTAGAACGATTTTATAAAATATATGATAATCAAGTGTTGGATAATTTGAAAAAACTCAAATTTACAAATTTACGAAACCAGCCCATTAAAACAGATCAAAGTAATTGTAAATTTAATTTTCAAACGTTGATTTGAATGGAAAGAGTATATCCAATTTATTGTTAACTTCTAAAAAATTTTTCTTGGCAATCTCATTCATTTCTTGAACTTCATTATGAATAACAAAAAACTGAAACTTTGGATCACTCAATGCTTGAATTTCTTTAGTTTTATCTACCTTGTCATTAATTATTATGGATAACAAGGAAAATTCTTTTTCTAGACAATCATTCATGTAAATATCCCAATATTTTTTGAACAAGGAGAATCGAGCAATACTTTTTAAATCTCGAAACTTGTAAATTCCAGAATGTTCATACATGGTTTTATCCATTAATTTTAAGCTTTTTAAAAATTCGTCCAATTGATTCATGTATGATTTTCTACAAGAATAAGGAACATGTTGAGATCTATAACGAGTTTCTTTTTGAAAAACTAGATCAATAATTTCATTATTATGATCAATCAATTCTTTCAAAGCAAATGGACGGTTAAAATTATCAACTTTTAAAGGCTCAACCATGGATTTTTTATTTTTGGTCCAGAAATTATAGCTCGTCGTCAATGTAATAATCTTATTTTCGTCTTTGGATTGAATTGGGTTAAAATTATAATCAAAAAAATCTGAAACTTTAGTCTCTTTTAAAACAATCATATCATCATTAAAATATATAAAATGTTCAGAAAGTCCGGGAATTTTATGTATAAAATTTTCAATAACAATAGAATTAAATGTGGGTAGAAATCTAGATGGAATAATCATTTTATGGGTTATAAATTCTAATTGATAATGACTGGGTTTTAAAAAATCAGGTTGATGGTCTTCTCTAATTACAATAAATATTTTACGAATAAACGTCATATTTAATTCAATTGAACGAAGACAGTATTTTAATTCTTGATTTTGGTAAAATCGATCTAATTGATATTTTTTTCCATATGAATTGACTTCTTCCACAAATTTTTTTTGATTTCCATCAACCCAAGTAATCACGACATCAATCATGGGTGTTTCATTTTTAGATGTATAAAATTCCATTTTTTTCCATTTGTAAGCGCATAATAAAATTCCCACTAGTAATATAAATAATATAATAATAGCTACATTCATTTTATTATTGGAGAATAAAAATTTGATTAATTTTATAAATTACAAGTAATTTATAAAAACCTTATATGGCTACTAAATCTTTTGTGGTGGATAAAGAACTTTATGTAAAGTATTATTGTGGAGTTAAAAAAGAAACAAACTACCGACTTGTGGAAGAATTATCTTTTTTTGAAAATGAATTCCAAATCTTGAGAAAAAGACAATACAAATATACAACTCAAGCTTTAAATTGGCTTGGTTATTTGATTCCCAAACAAGTTTATGAAAATATTTTAAATTTTACAACTCTATTAGATATTGAAAAAGAAAATAATACAATTAGATTTGAAATTCAAGATTTGGAAAATACAAACTATAAAATTATAGGAAATTTATTATTTGAAATTACAGAAGCTAGTCAAACTAAATGCACTATTGATATTGAAAAGTTTACAACCAAATTTGATAATATATTTCCAATGGTTGTAAAAAAAAAAATTACCAATCATATTATTTGTCAATTGGAGGAGGATATTCGAAATTTTCTATAAACATTTCTTCCCTTGCAATTTCTAATTCACTCTTTGGTTTATTATAATAATTTTTTAAAAGTTGAGGATGATAGACAATTCTATCCAAAGAATTATAAAGATAGGGATATTTGTACAACATTTCAATAATAGATCGACTTATTAATCCCATATCTGCTTGTGTAGAAGGATAAAAAATACGTTGAATTCTATCCAAAACACCAGAACAATGTCCTGTGGAGTCCACAACTAATTTATAAGGTTTTTGAGGAGAAACAGTAATTAAACACTGTCGACTTGAATTTTGTGATTCTTGATATTCCAAAAATAAATCATTATAAATTAATGGATCTCCTAATCGATAATCAGATCGAATTATATTTGTATATTTATCACAAGAAATAAGATTATTCCATTGATTGGCATGTTTTCTATTAATAAATAACGACTTTGGAATAATATGTTCAACAGTTTGATGTAAAATAGGTACACTTTTTTGATTGTAAACATTAATCCCTAATCGTTTCATATCACTATAACTTGTCATCAAAAGAAAGAATATCCATTTCATTTTCTAATTCAATAAAATAAAAAATATTTAGATAAAATGAAAATTCTAAATATTTTAGGAATAATTTTTATTATTATAGGAGTTATTTTACTAGGATGTTATCATCATCGTCGAATGAAATTATTTTCTTGGAAAAAATTTATATTACTAATTGTTGCTTATGCTATTTCATGGGTAATTTTAGGAGTTTGTATATTTTTCATAAACTTTCTAGAGTAATGAAATGTTAGTTAAATTCATTTTTAGTAATTAAACATGCATAAGGAAACAGTCCAATTTTTTCTGGTATTTTTTCTACATTTAAATGAGATATAATCAATTTACTCAATTCCTTGTGTGAATTTTTTTTAACATCTTTGGGTTGTAATTTCAAACATTTGGTTTTTTGTTTAATAATTAAAGGATAAGGAGCCAACATTAATTCACCATCTTTTACACAATATCCCAAGCACAATTGATGAACAGAAACATATTTACGATCTCCTCGAACCATAAAACTACCTTTTCCAAGGAATTCTCCAGTTGGAGCTGTTTTTGATACTTGTTCTCCCTTGACATAATACACTTTTCCAATTCTATTATTTCTCCAATTTTGCGATAAACATAACACTCCCTGAGCAGTTTCTAGTGCTTCTTTATCATCCAATTGATCACTAAAATAAATAAATGATCCCGACCCAGGTTCGTCCGAGTGAAAATAGTAGTGGTAGTCTAAAAGACTTTTTTTTACCAATTTTTCATTCTGTTCTGCACTTTTTCCTCCTACGACAAGGACTCCATTGGAAGAATACCACCAATAATATTCATGGTACCATTTGTTGGTTAACAAAGAAATTTTGATAGTTTTCTTTTTCACCACCATTTTTTTCTTGACTCCCAAGGCTTGTTGAGCTCCTGCCAGCTTCTTTTTAAAAAGCTTAATTTCTTGATAAAGTTTCCCAACCTTTTCATAATCAACAGCTTCCATTTCTTGCTCCACACAAGCTTTTTCCTCTAATCGCTCAATATTTTGAGCAAGTTTTTTTATTTGATATTGTATATTATCCTCCTTGGTATATTTAACTTTTGGCTTGATTTCGACTACAACCTTTTTCACCTTTTGTTTTTTTAAATTCCACAAAATTTCCAAAAAAAAAGATAAATTATCACCAACATCCGCTACCTCAATTTCATAATTTTCTTTTTTCCAAATAAAGGTTTGGTTGTGGGTCTCCAAGTATGGTGTCAAAGAATAATAATCATGGTGATGAGAATGAGGATTAGGTCGTGTAAGAACAACAATTTTTTGATCTTTATCCAATAGAATCAAATTTCCCTTGGCAAAAATTTCAAACACCAAATACATGCCATTACTAAATCTCATCACAACTGTCCTGTCGTCCTTGTTGACGTTAAATTCTTCTATTCTTTTATCCACAATTTCATTTCTCAATTTTATACAAATAGAATGAATATTTGTTTCTCGAGATTCAAATGAACCAGGCCACATACTGATACCTTGTTCTAAAACAAATGAAAAATTTTTAAATTTAAACATCCATAATCCTTCCCAGTGGTAAACTTTTTTTATATAATTTGTTTTAACAATCGGTTGCCATTCCAAAATTAGTTGACAAAGCTCCAAATAATTTAATTTTCCGTCAAGTTTCATGATAAGTATAGTTGTAAACCTAGAAATAAAATGTTACAAAAATCATTTTTTGGATTAAAAACTGATGTAAATTAGGTTAATCAAAGATAAATAAAAAATCATGACTCAAGAAATGTGGGAAAAAGCCCAAGAAAATTTACAACTCATGATGCTAAATAGAGGTTATGTTTTTTTACGAAAAAAAGACGATGCTTATCTTATTTATGCCAATACAGATAACCAAAAAATTATTGTTTGGTGTTTTGAATGTGATAAATTGAATATTGATGGAATTAAAGAATTTATATACATGTTGGAAAAAGAAAAGTACAAACATGGAATTATTATTTATCAAAGTGTAATGACAAGTAGTACCAAGAAAGTTTTGGATAACTTGTACAAGTTTCAAATTGAATTATTTCTATTAAAAGAGTTACAATATGATATTACAAAATTTAAATACTATTGTCTTCATGAGAAAATGTCATTTACAACTGCAAAGCAAATTCGAGAACAATTTGGAAACTCTTTACCTTTTATATTAAAAACAGATCCCGTATCGAGGTATTTTTTCTTTCAAAAAAATGACCTTATTAAGATAACGAGAAAAAATGGAACCATTACTTATAGAATTGTCAAGTAGCCAACATTCCTTTAAGACCAGGTAAAAATAAAGTCTTTTTACAATGAATCTGCCGTTGAATTACAAAATTAACAATACCAGGATTACTTAGTATTTCCTGTCGTTGTTTATAAATTTTTTTCCATGTTCTTTGAATAATACGAATCCAAAAAGTTTTAAAAACACAAGTAAAACAAAACCAAGGTCTAGGAATTGGAGAAAAATCCATCTTGATAATTTCAAGCTTTCTCCAATTTGGATACGTAGTAGAGTTTTTAATTAAATATTTTAAAACTTTTTTAGAGTCATGTTTATAAAAAACAGAAATAGGAAATGAGCTTTCTAATAGTAAATTGTGGTCACTAATAAATCCCATTCCTAGTCTATATTCTCCATTATTTTCTAGATCCACTTCGTAGTTCTCTCTGCATATATTAATGTCTTGTTCAATAAGTTCACTTGAATTCATTTTAGCCAAAGTTAATTTTTAAGAAAAAAATTTGAAAAAAATCAATTTTTTAAAAGTTCGACTCCCTTGTTGGCCAACGAATCCGCTTTTTCATTTCCTGGATCACCGTTGTGCGCTTTTACCCAAAAAAACTCTGTATCTTTTGAATTTTGAACCAGTAAATCAATTTTTTCCCACAAGTCTCGATTAAGAACTGGTTTTTTTTGACTATTGACCCAATTCTTTTGTTTCCATCCTTTTAACCATTCTGTTATACCTTTAAAAACGTATTGTGAATCGGTATAAATTTTTTTGGGTTGTTTTACGGTTTCTAAAGCGAAAATGACGGCTGTCATTTCCATTCTATTGTTGGTCGTTGAATATTCACCACCAAAATACTCGTGTTCTTTAGAATCAAAATCAGTCCAATACACACCCCATCCACCTTTCCCAGGATTTCCTTTACAAGCTCCGTCAGTATAAACATTAATCTTCATTTATAAAGCTTTTTATAAAATTGTAAAAAAGAACAATTTTTATTCAACCGTAACTACTTTTGCCAAATTTCTAGGAAAATCTGGATTAATTCCTGAATAAACCGATAATTCATAGGCCAAAATTTGTAATACAATACTGGCAAATAAAAATCCAAAAAAATGACTGGGAATACTTACATTGGAAAAATTTTTAATGCCTTGGCAAACTTTTTCTGTCGTAATGAGTAAAATAAATGAACCTCTGGCAGCTACTTCTTGAATATTATTCATCGTTTTTTTAACATTTTCATCCGACTCGTCCGAAATTACAAAAATGACCAAATAGTCCGTATCTAACAATGCAAAAGGTCCATGTTTAAGAGCTGCTGTAGGATAGGCTTCTGCACATTTATAGGCGATTTCTTTAATTTTCAAAGCTCCTTCTTTAGCAATAAAATAGTCTTTTTTACGACCCATTATAAACATTTTTTGATATTTTGCTATTTGAGGTATAATAATATTTTTACAATAGTCAAAAGTTTTGGGAATAAACGTTTCTAATAAGCTGTCTAATGATAGTAAAGGTTCTCGTATAATGTCAAAATTTGAACATGTATTTTTATTTTGTAAAAACCAGAGTAAAATTAGAATTCCTGTAATAATTTGTCCTGTAAACGATTTTGTAGAAGCAACGCCTCTTTCTTTTCCTATATTCGTATACAGTCCTGCATCTGTGACATTGGATAGATAAGAGTCCACCACATTGACAATTCCCAACGTTTGGAAAGAAAATTCCTTGTGAATTTTTAAAAGATCGCGTGTTTCCCCACTTTGAGAAATAAATATTCCACATTCTTTTCCGGTATGTTTAGGTAAATAAATTGGATCAAATTCAGAGGCATCAAACGCTAAAACTAAATCAAAACATCCATATTCTAAAAACATATTTTGAAGAATCAATGCAGAATGATAAGAGGTCCCACAGCCAAATAAATAAACATTGGTTGTATTTATTAATTTGTCACTTACACTTTCTAAACCACCCAACTTGATATCATTTTTTTTTAATCTAGATCCAAATTTGGTAGTCATTTGTATAAGTCGCTTTTGATCATGAATTTCTTTTTCTGTCCAATAAGAAAAATTCAGCAAGGATGATTCTTCTAAATGAAAAAAAGGTTGAGCTGAGCAAAACTCTTTGGTCAAGGTTGAATTATTAAAATGACATACAACTAATTCATCTGATTCTAATCGTATACATTTTGTTATAAAGGATGGAAAAGCTTGCTTCTCGGAACAAATGATTAATGTTTTTTGATATGGATCTGTTCCAATTAATAAAGGACTTCCTTTACGAATACAGAATAGCTTGTCTGGATGATCTAAATGCTGAATCACAATACCAAAAGTTCCTTCTACTTTTTGAACGGCTTCCAAGACTGCTTTTTTAATTCGATCAATGTCATCCATTTTTTCTGTTATTTTTGTATATTCCCACACAATTAGATTCAAAAATATTTCACTGTCCGTTTCACTTTTCATGAAAACATTTTCATTCTCTAAATTTTTTTTAAGCAACATATAATTCTCAATGATTCCATTATGAACCATTGAAAATTTTTCCAAAATTGAATCAATGTGAGGATGTGCATTTTTAATGGAAACTCCTCCATGAGTAGCCCATCGAGTATGACCTAGAAAGTTTTTAAACTGTAAATCTTGATTTTCAAACAAATTTGAAATGTCTGTTCCAATTTTTTTATCAATAAGAAATTGGTTTTGTAATTCATCAATAATAGAAACTCCCATTGAATCATAACCTCTATTTTGAAGTTCTTTTAAACAAGCCATTAGAATATTAAAATTCTGGATTTCATCAAAAGCAAATAAAATTCCTACAATACCACACATTTTTCTATATTATTACAAAATATTTTTTATAAAGGTAAGAATAAAATTTCTTGGATGATTATTTATACAATAAAACAGTTTTGGAATATGTATGGTTGGTATTGTATTTTTTTTGGTAGTATTTTTATTCTTTTAATTTTATGGTTTTTAAATAATTCCAGTGGTTCTACAGCAACAACTTTACAATCTATCTTTAAAAAAATATTTTCTCCCATTGTGCCTAATATTCCCCAACAAATTGAAAATCCAACACAACCTCAAAAACGTGTATCCAAAGGAGAAAAGAAATGTAAAGAATTTTTGGAATACCTTTTTAAAAAACCTTTTGTAAATGTTCGTCCTGATTACATGATAAATCCAATAACTAATCAAGCATTGGAATTGGATTGTTTCAATGAGGAATTAAAATTAGCTATCGAGTATCAAGGACAGCAACATTATCATTATAATAAAATGATGCATCAAAATTCTAAACATTGTTTTCAAAACCAACAATACCGAGATCATATAAAAAGAGACCTGTGTAAACAATTTGGTATTAATTTAATAGAAGTTCCTTATAATATACCAGAAGAAAAAATTCCTGATTTTCTATACCAAGAATTAAGAAAACATGGATATATAAATTCTGCTCTAATTGATTATTAATTATTTTAAAATTGTTTTTATAAATGAAAGACTCCATTTCTATAAAACAATCACTCATTGCTGTAGCTTTTGTTATTATCTTGTCCATACTTCTCGGGTATCTAGAAATTCAAATTGAAGGAAAATATGGTTGGGCAAAAAATTTACCAACATGGAGATATAATATGAAAGGTTTTGTTTGGACTGGATATCATGTAAGCTTATGGTTATTTTTACTCTTAATTGTTCATATACCTTTTATATTTTGTAAATGGACAAGAGTAAAAGAATGTTTTGTATTGTCTTTTCTAGTTTTAATTTTACTAATGGAAGACGCATTTTGGTTTTTATTAAACAAAGACTTTTGTGGAGATGATCATTGGAGGCAACCTAAATTTGGAATTTTTCCTAGATTCTTTTTTATAGGAGTATTTTTTATACTATTCATCAGCTTATTCACCAGGTCTGTCTCTTGGATGCTTTCTTGTTTAATTTTATGTATTTTGATGACTTGTTCTTTTCCTTTTCAAGTAAAAAAATGCAAATAATTTTATTGACTGAAATTCAATACAATCAATAAAATATTTAATTAATATTAGATGTATCAACCTTCCAGTGAAAATCAAAAAAAAAGATGGCAAAATATTCCTGACCCTTTAGTTACTGAATTAAAATGTCCTGTTTGTGATTATTTTGATTCAATCGATTCTTTCAAGTTATTGACATGTATGGATATGTTTAATTTTGGAATGATAAAAAGATATCAATGTCCTCAATGCGATCTTATTTTTGGAGATTTAAAATTTTTAGCATTACCACAAACAGAAATTCAAAAAGATTATATGGATACTTATTCTTATTATAAAGAAGAAACGACAAATGAGTATTTTATAGATTTATTTAAGGGTAATCCTTATATTGTCAAGAATCAAAAAATATTAGATTATGGTTGTGGTTTTACTCTAAAATATCATGATATTCTTAATAAACAAGGTTATGATATTGAAAAATTTGACAAGTATGTAAAAGACAAAGATATGATTGAACCTTTCGAAAAACATTATGATATTCTTTTTAGTCATAATTTAATTGAGCATGTTATTCATCCTATTGATGATGTAAAAGAAATGATTCAATATGTAAAACCAGGAGGATTATTAATAATTAGTTCTCCCTGTTGGGATTATTGTTGTGAACATACTCATTTTCATACATTCTTTTTTATTGGTAAAAGTTTTTCAATCGTTTCGGCAAAAGTAAAAATACAGGAAATTGATGAATTAAGAAATAATGAAACAATCATCAAGGTATTTAAAAAATTATAAATAAAAAATGAATAATTGTAATATTTTGAATTTATTATAAAAAAATGAACAAACATAAAAGTTTTAGTTTCATTGCTCAATCTATTTCTTCTTTTTGGAAAACTAATGAAACAGATGAATCTAATTTATTTCGAGCTGCTCTTTTACAGAAAAAAATTAAAACAATAAAGTTAATTTTTAATCGAATGGATAAATCTAAAATAACATGGGACCATACTATTTTAGGCTTGATGTTAGATTTGAATCTAAACGATGAAATATTAGAGATACACCCATTTTTAAGCCTTGAATCTATGGAAAACCTTGTAAATTACATAAAAGAGTTGGAACCCATAATAAAAAATCATATATTAAAACTTACCATTGAAAAAGATGATCCGCTATTACTAGTCAAAGTTGTAAAAGGAAATATTTTTGAGATTGATTTACTTTTGACAGAAAATTCTGAAATTTTTCAAAAAGCGGTACAAAAAGATGCAAAAAAAGTCATTACTTTTTTGTATAATTTAGGTCTAGTTGTCCCTGACTGTATGTTTTATAGACAACGTAAATTACATAAAAATATTTATAATTTTTTGAATGAACTTACTTGCGATGATATAAAATACTTGCAGAAAAAATATAACAAGATATTCTATTTACAAGATTCTTATCAAAATACATTACTACATTATGCTGTTTTAGATAATAATCTTGAATTTGTCGATTGTTTATTATCCAATCATTTTGAAAATGTGAATCAAAAAAATCTTTGGTTCTTGACACCGCTTCATGAAGCAGTAAGAATGGAATTTTATGATATGGCCAATTTATTAAGAAATTACGGTGCTTTTTTACAAACCTTTAGAGATTCTGATCAGTCCGTTATTGGTAAAAGACAAGAATATTTTCAAAAATTGGAATACATTATGAAATTTATACCATTGGTATTTGAGGAAAAATTTCTAGTTCAATTATTTCATAGTCAAGCTTCTAACTCACATCTTTATTGTTGTTCTTTACATCATTCTTGTAATTCTCTTAAAGATTTTCATGAAGCTATTAGTAAACTTGTGTTTGAACGATTTTTTTTTATATTTGAGAAAGAATTAATGTGCTTGGAAAATTGTGATCAAAAGTCTCAAAAAGATTTCTTTTTAAGTCCTCTGTGTAAAGATCACAATGTTAAATATTTATATTCCTGGCCATTTATTCATGGTCAAACATTTTTGGGTTATTTTTTAATTTGGTCCAAACAAAAATTAAATGTGAAAGATTTGGAAAAATTTGCTGAATTTATGTATCATTTTATGAAATCTGAATTTTGTCATTGTATCCATGTTTATCCAAATCAAATGAATTACTTTTTATCTTTGGAAATGTGTCAAGACAGTATTAATAAGCATAAAAATAATATTGTGTCATCTTTAAGCACAATATTTATTCCAGCCATAAGATTCTTTTTACCAATTATTTCTATTCAGCATCAAAAATTTGAATTCTTGAGACCCATCTTTAAAACTTTATTGGATTGTCATGTTCCTGTTTGTTCTCTTTCATCAGATATATATAAAATATTATTACCTTTCAGTTCTTTGAATGGCACACGTTCATTTTTATATGATCAAATGAAATTAACAATTCCTTTACCTGATAATCATACTATTAATTTTAAAAAGTATTGGAAAACATGTAATCCAGTATTATTAAAAACAATTGATATTTATGAAATTACTGGAAATCATACGGGGCTATCCTATAATAAAAAACTAAATTTTTTTAATGATTTAATTGCTGATCCTTTTAGCTGGAAACATGATCCAAAAACTTTATGGGAACTTGTATCTATTGAACTTTTAGGTAAATTTGAATTTAGGAAACAAGCGGTTCTTGGAATGATTAATAAAACAAGTTATAGAATTTTTTTACCCTTTTATGAAATTGAAATTGCAATTCAAGAATTATTTGATTTTCAAGGTGAAATATTAGTTAAATTATTTTTATATTATAATTGGTTATTGGAATGGATTCATCCATTTGATGATGGAAATGGACGATCGGTAAGGCTTTTTATGACTATACTCATGAGAGCTCATGGAATTCCAATTATTTTTGATTCTGATTGTAAAGTTTTATCAAGCTCGGATTTCTTTAAAAAAGCAAGTCATGCTATTCGATGGATTGATGAAGATTTAATTTCACCCCCTATTAAATTATATTCATCAAAATCTATTTAAAAAAAGAATTTAAAAATTGAAAACAAAAAATTTTTCAATTTACATTGTAAATGAGAATAGTTCTTAGACCTAGAAATAAAGTTCCTATTGAATCAGATAATTCTGATTTGTCTGAATCAAATGAAAATTCATCTGTTGTAAAAAAGCGTGTTCCCAAGGTTAAAAATTCAACCAAAACAAGAAAAGATACAAAAGACCTTGACGACCTAGAAGTCACAGAGGAGCCTGACGACCTAGAAGTCACAGAGGAACCTGACGACCTTGAGGAAGCCGACGACGACGAAAACGACGACGACGACGACGACGATGACGACGACGATGACGACGACGACGTAGACGACGAAAACGAAGACGACGACGACGATGACGACGCCGACGACGACGACGACGACGACGACGACAAAATCGAAGACGGTGACGCCGACGACGACGAAAACGAAGACGTCGACGACGAAAACGACGTTGAAACAACACAAAAAGAACCAGAGGATTTTCAAAAGTCCAAAAAATTTTTAAAGACTAAAACAAAACAAGAAGAGACTCCAAAAAAGAGATTGACCAAAAAAGAATTAACAAAAAAGTTGAAAGGAATCAAGATACAAATTGTTTCGAATGACAAGTCATTAACTAATGACAAAGATAAAGGAAAGGGCAAAAAGAAAGCAACCAAAAAAAAAGAAGAGGAAAGTGAAGACGAAGAATACGAAGAAACTAGTTCTTCATCAGAGGATGATTCTGAATCTTCTGATGAAGAATCTAATGTAGAAGATGAATATCTAGACTGGGTTCCTAAAAGCGTTAAAAAGAATCCTAGACAGTTACACAAAGTCAAAGGTTTAATTATGGATATTGAAGAAAAAACAGTATCCGTAGAAAAACTTTTGAGTTGTAAAATTCGTAAGAAATACAAGTCTGAAATTTTCGAGTGGATTATGATTTATGAAAACTCGATGCCACTATCTGAAGAACGCAAAGCGTTACGTAAGCAAATTTATGATATGTTTGAAATGTATAAAAAAGAATACAGTGATTACAAACTTCATAAAAAGGAAATTAAAGATTTTGAAAAACGTAGTAAAGATTTTAATGAAATGCATGATATTCAATACAAAATCTTACGTCTAGACACCAAAGAAGAAAATAAAGAGGCAATTTATAGAAAGTATTTGGAACTCATGGATAAATCAGAGGATGAAAATGAAGAGTTTTTTAAACTTAAAAGTTGGATACAAATGGCTTTACAATTACCTTTTGATAAAATTAAAGAGTTTCCATCTTATTGCTCAGTCTCTCATTATTTAAAGCAGGTAAAACAAATTTTTGATCAAGAGCTGTATGGTATGGATAAAGTAAAAGAGCAATTACTATTATTTATTCATGGAAAGCTTGTTAACCCAGACATTAAAGGATGCTGTCTAGGTCTTGTAGGCCCTCCTGGTGTAGGAAAAACATCCATCGCTAGATGTTTAGCACGAGTGATGGATTTTCCTTTTGAACAAATTACATTTGGTGGAGTCAATTCCGCTGAATTTATTCGTGGTTTCGATTACACTTATGTAGGATCACGTCCAGGAGAGATTGTTCGATGTCTTTCAAGAATGAAATATAAAAATGGTATTTTGTTTTTTGATGAATATGAAAAAATTTCTCAAAACAAGGATATTACGGCTTGTTTGCTACATATTACTGATTTTACTCAAAATAACACCTTTAGAGATAATTATTTACATGATTTGACTATTGATTTATCCAGTCTTTGGTTTGTTTATTCCATGAATGCGTTACCAGAAGATGAAGCTCTTAAAGATAGAATTTTTGTTATTAATGTTGATGGATATAAAGAGGAAGAAAAAGTTAGAATTTTGTGTGATTATTTACTCCCCAAACATTTGAAAAATTTGAATTTACAGGAAACAGATATTACCATTAATGACGAAATGGCCAAGTATTTTATTCGTAAAGTCTCTCCGCAAGATAAGGGTATTCGAACTATGGAAAAATATTTGAAAGATATTTTAAGTAAAACTAGTTTTTTGGTTACCAATCAAGATAGTCTTCATTGCTCATTTTCTTTACCAAAGAAATATTATCCCCTACAGTTTCCAGTTACTTTGAATGAAAATATGATGGACATTTTTCTTAAAGATGCAATGCCTAAAACTCTAAATCTAAGCTTTTATATATAATTTAATTTAATTTTACAACTCTTGGCACATTTCTTTAATATCATTTTATCATGTTTGGTTAAATTTGAAAATGGATGGTTATTTCGACATATATTTTGATAGGTAGTAGGAGTTATTTTATAATCCGCTAATAATCTTAAAAAGCATTTGGCTTGGTTTTGACTACAATCCAAAAGTTTAGATACAAATTTGGAACATTTTACAAATCGTGCGGAAAGAAAGTAACTACAAATTAAAACTGTTCCAATAATAATAATTATTAATAATATTAATAATGTAATGAGCAATCGATTCATTTTTATCTAAACTTTTTTTTTTGAAATTTAATAAATATGCTTTTAACAATTCTTAAATTTGCAATTTCTGCGCTAATTTTATTATTTTTAATTTTAATCATTGTAAAAATTCAAAAAGAAAATTATAATGAAAAATCTTTTCCAGAAGGAGAAGCAAAATACTATTATAATAAAGAAAACCAGTATGGAATTCCTCAATGTAAATATGGTGGATTAACTCCAATTTTAACCTGTTCTTACGATTCAAAAGTCTAACTAAAAAATTGATTCAATAAATAATGATTTTTATTAAAACAATAAAAATCATGAACAATGATTCGAATGACAATGTTCGGGCATTTGATGCACCAATTAGAGATCAATTAATAAATAATAGATCTAATTTATCTGTTTCTCAAAATTTTTCTCAAAACACTGAAAATGATCCAGAAATGATGATGGCTATTGAAGAGAGTCTTAGAATGTATGAAAAAAATGTCGAAATGAATAAACAAGTTGAAAAACTGCAACAAAATCAATCTCAAAAGGCTGAAAAAGAGAAGGCAGAGGAGGAACTACGAGTTGAAAATTTAAGAAAAAAATTGGGTATTATTATTTCAAGATTAAAAAGTATTTCATCCACAGATTCTGTAGCAGAAGATTTACTAACATGGATAAATTGGGAATGCACACCAACTCATCTTTTGACGTCTTTTAGACCTCCAACAAAAAACTCTTTATATGAAATGAAAAACTGGATTCAAAAAAATTTAAATCCTAGTATGCAAAAATTATTAGAAGAACAAAATTTTTTCTAAGTTGTGTTTTTTTTGGCACTTTCATATCCACTTGAAAACATTTCTAAACGATCATTCATACTCATTTGGAAATTTAAGCTTGACAAATCATTCACATCTATTTCTATAATATCAAAATGATTGTAATGTTTATTTAAATGATCCTCTATAAATCTAGAAGGAATAGTAATTAAATCATAAAGATAAGGCATAAATGGTTTCATACTAATTTCGGCTTTTTTTTTGAATTTAATTCCAATTACATGATCATTATCTAAACTTGAATAAAAAATTGGAAAATTACAAAAAACTCCTCCATCAATATAATAACAAGAATTGTATAAAAAAGGCTCAAATAATATTGGTAAATTTGATGTCATTCTTAAAGCTACCAAGCATGGTAGATCCGGATTATCAATTGGATTCAAAAATTCTTGATCTTGCTTTGTCATGTTAAAGGCACAACAAATTAGTTGTTTTCCATAAGTTTTATGAATTTCTCCCAAGGTTACAAATTTTCCAATTTTTTCAATCGTCATTTTTTCCAAAATTTCATTTATTATTGAAAATGATATGGCTCCTCCTCCATTGACTGCATTTAAAATATCGAAATGAGCCATTTTTTTCATCCAATCATTTTTACATAAATGAACCATTATTTCTATTGGAGTATAACCTATACATAGTAAGTAAGATATGATTGCTCCAATTGACGTTCCAATATATTTTTTAATAAAATTTAGTTTTTGTTGATCTACTAAACATTGGAGGCATCCTAAAACAGCAAAACCTTTCAAGGCTCCTCCGGAAATTACAATAGTATCATACTCTTGATTGGACATTTTCAAATTGTATTCAGATCTTTAAATTAAAAAATTGGAAACATCATATAAAATGATTATTCCCCAAAATTTATTGTTAGAAATATTTTCATTTATTTATCCAGCCTTTTTAATTCCCTCAATAAATTGTATAGATTTTTATCCTTATTATGAATTCAATAAAAATTTGAGTAATGAAAGAAAGATTCGATGGAGGCGAGAAATAATGAATTATTTTACATCTACTATGGAAAATAATAATTTGATTGTTAGTTTTTTCTATATTACTCTTGCTAAAAAATTTATACTAGACATTCATAAAACTTATTTTGTAGTTGAATATAGTAATTCCAAAAAATCAAAAGGGGTTTTATATATTGGAAAGCATATTTTCTTAATTTGTCCTTTGAATTAATTTTTTGTAAAATATAAAATGATTTTTATAAGTGTCTGGTAAATCAAATTTATATTTATGTGTTTCTAAATCGGTTTGTGTTTGTTTGTTATTAACCATAATTTTTGAACGAGTTGATGTAGCTTTTGATACTTTTTCAACAGTAGGTGTTTTATTTTCTAAAGTTTCAGCAGTAGGTGCTTCAGCAGTAGCTGCTTCAGCATTGGGTGTTTTATTTTCTAAAGTTTCAGCAGTGGGTGCTTCAGCAGTAGCTGCTTCAGCATTGAGTGTTTTATTTTCTAAAGTTTCAGCAGTGGGTGCTTCAGCAGTAGGTGCTTCAGCAGTGGGTGTTTCATCTACGGATAAAACAATCGATCCTTTCTCAATAAATTCTATTCTTTGTTGATCTATTTGGTTTTTATATTCGAAAGGAAAAGACCAACCAGCTCCTTGCTTTAAATTTTTATAATAACGTCCTTTGTATTTTTTTGCAATCGAGGAAAAAAACTTGTCTTCCTTGTCAACTTTAATGTATTGAACTCTTTGAAATTCTTGATGCATCGTTTATAAAGTGTAATCTTTACTTTTAAATTCTAAAAATTGATTTTTGCGAATGTAATTAAATAGATTTATAAATAAAATGGATGAGCTAGTAGAAAAATATATTCATGCCAGAAATAAAGCTACAGAATACACTAAACTACAAGAGACATACAAGGAAAAAATTAAAACCATGTTGAAAGACATTCCAAATAAAGCCTATTCACAAAATGGAATTGAAGCTAGTATGAAATCTTCTATACGTTCTACAATTCAAAAAAATAATGTTCCAAGTGATATTTGGGAAAAATATTCAGTTTCAACTCCTTATGAAATGCTCGTAGTTAAGAAAAAATAATCATAAAGTTTATTATCTAAACTGGATTTTAATAATGGTTTATTATTAACAAATATTCGCCACTCTTTTTCAATAGTCTTGGAACGTAAAAAGGCATGTCTAGCATTTTTTACTGAATTTCCATGGGATTTTGCTGGCGTATTCATTTGAGTTTTGAAAAAATTTTGGTCTGTATAGTCAATGGATAATTTTTTTAATTTTGATTTTAAATAATTAAAGCCATCTGGACCAATAATTTTAAAATAATCTACAATTATGACATTATCATATTTGGCAAAATTTTTATACATGTTATAATAATAATTATAAAGTTCAATTATATTTTTATAATTATTTCCACAAAAACGTATTCGTCCATCAAATCTACCTTCTATAAATTTTATATCATATTGTTCTTTTTGAATACTATATAACCAATTAAATAAAGGTTTGTACATGATGATGAAAATTTTTGAATTCTCTTGAATTTCCTTTTCAATAATATTTGAATTTATTTCGTGTTTATACATAAAATCTAAATTATCAAATTCATAATTTGATAAAATATTATACATAAGATTAGTGCCTGTATTAAAAGGCCCTAACACTTGTAATGATTTTAAATGTTTCATTTTTGAATCAACACAAGTATTAGAATCGTTACATATTATATTATAACGATTTTTTGTTCGAGGACATTTACCCATTCTATAAATAAAAATTAAAATTTTTATTTATAATAAAAATGAGTCAAAAAAATATAGACAAACTTATTGATCAAGCTATTAGTATTGAAAACGCTCAAGAGCGTTTACAATTTATTAAAAATATACCTATTCAAGAAGCCAAAGATGTTGCCATGAGTCATTTTGTAAGTGATTATCCCAAAAAATTCAAATCTATTTTAGAATTAATCCAAACTCAAAAAGATAGACAGGATCTTTTAAATACTGCCTTGTCTTCAATCGATCAAGATCAAGATTTTCGTCAATTCATTCAAAGCTTACAAGACTATCCAAAATTCAAATCAATAGCAATGGGATCTTTTACAAATTTTTTGCAAGATCAAGAAGCTATCCCATATTCAAAAACAATTCCAGATGAAAATTTAAGAGATGAAACAATGGCACAAATATCTAGTAAAATTTCAAATAAAAAACAAAGATTAGCCTATATTAATCAAATTAGAAATATACAAAGTAAATCTAAAGCAATGTTTTTATATTCGTCCATATTACCAGAAAATAATAAAAAGACTTTGAAATTTATTTTATCCATTCCTGATGAAAAATGGCGTTCTGAAGCAATGGCAGAATATTCTACAAAACTGCCTTTGCAATCTAGACTTGGTTTTATAATGACCATACCAACAATTGAAGCACGAGAAAATGCATTAGCAAGTTTTGCAAATGATATGCCTTTTGGACAGCAACGAAAAAATTTAATTCAAACTTTAACATTAGATAAATTCAAGTCAGCATCCATGCAAAAATTTGCAGATTTTTTACCGCTAGGACCTGAAAAAAAATCCTATTTAGAAAAAATACCTAATGAACAAATTCGTAATTATAAACTTGCAAAATATCAAAAACAATATAGCAAATATCAAAGAAAACAATATTTGTATAAACAAGCATTAAAAGCGCTGCAAAGTCATCAATACACGGTCACCATTGATGATTACTCTTTTATAGCCGTAGCAAAAGCAACAGCAGATGAAAGAAATTATGTTCAAGTGCTATCCAAAAATATTTATACCGGTGAATTAAACAATTTTTATGTTTATCAAAGCAATAGTGAAATAGGAGCATGGCGTTATTGTAGAACAGTAAGCGGTGATACTTTTTTCATATTTAAAGGTGAAGATTATATCAGTATTACATTTATACATATTGAATTACAAAAGTATTTGTATGCTATTTATGAATCATTAAGTATAGATGAAGATTTTAAAGAATGTGCAAATATAAATGATAAAGATTCTAAAACTTTGAATTCAAGAATTCAAAAAGATTCAGTATTTGATTTATTAACTAATTGCAGTGATTCTTTTCATTGTTTTTATAATAATGATTTGTTACTAAAAAATGTAGGATCATTTGTAAAAAAACAAGAATGGACCCCTCGATCCATTCAAAAACTTTCTCAAATTAGTTTATCTAAACGTTATTTAGAAAATATAAAGCTTCTAATCGAAAGCATAAATTTACATTTACAAGAATTTCTATCCTTTGATTTGAGTTCTTTTAGACCTTTATATTCTTATTCATTTAATATTTCAAAACAAGCTTTTTTTAAATGCACAATTTTTAAAGGAACATTTACCAATCTATCGAATAAAAAGCGATACAATATGTTTATAAATCATTATCATTATAGAAATACTTTTAATTCTGCATTCGATGGAACATACTCTTTTATTACTTTTATTGTTTCAACAGATGCTAAAATTACAAAGGATGGTCTATATGATAAAGTAATTCGTAGTGGAATTTATGTTTACAAACCTGTTGAATATGCATCTGGAATGGATATTTATGGAGATGAAAAACAACGAAAAAAAAACAAATCAATTAATCATCAACGTGATATTGGATGGGATAATTACTATAATTATTATTTTATTGGAGATATTATGAACCAATTTTGGCCGCTCAAAAATTTAGATTTTTAAAATACAATTTACCCAAATGAAAAGGCTCCATTAAAGTTTTGTCAGTCTCATTCCAAACCTGAATCATTCCTCCGTTTGGAATTGATTGTCTCGTGTGTAAAAAATTTTTAATCAATTCAAAATGAACTATTAAAATCACATGATCATGAGTTTTAAATTTGTGATGGGCCAAAAACGTCATAATATCACCGGATTTACACATTACTGCTGGTTTATAATTTCCTACACTAGTGACTAAATCTTTTTCATATTTTAAATTATCCGGAGAAATACCAATCTTTTTCATTTTTTCTTGTTGTAACTTGGGACTTTCTAGTGGGTAATTACTACCTTTACAATGATAATCATCATTAGCACTTTCTTTTAAATAATTAGCTACAGTAATTGTCTTATCAGGAAAAAGAACAAGTCCTGTTTCTTGAGATCGCACCAAAACAGAAGAAAAAACTTTGTAGTGTTTAGCATTGATAAATTCCAAAACTTTATCTTGATCTGCTTTGGCTTGTGAAATTCCAAAAGGCGTTAAATTGGGATCCTGTATACTATAATCGTTACTTACATTTGTTTCTGATTGGGAATGTCGAATAAGATAGAGAAACATTTTTTTTATTAAACAGAATGTATTAAAAAAATCATTCTTGGATTCACAACAATTTTGTTCAAATTTTTATGAAAATGAGAATGTTCGCAGGACAGCTTGCTATTTTTGGAATAATCATATCTTGCCTTATTTTTTATGATATCCTCCAAATTGTAGATACAAAAACCACCAAATGCTGAAGTCACTTCATCAAGATTCATATTGTTTTGATATTTTTGAGTTACATAGTTTAATACATCTTCATCATGAGAATATTTATCGTATTCATTATTCCATTCATGAGTTTCTCCAAGTTCTACAAAAGCAAATGAATCGTAATATTTAAAATAAGATTCTTGAGTGGTTCCCGTTTTTACCATCCCATTACAAGCAATTGCAGAAATGTTCAAATCCATTTTTAATTGGTAAAAAGAATGTAATATTCCATCCATAAATATATTTCCATTCAAATCTAAATCCAATACACACATATAATCAAAATCATCGTTTTTAAGATAATAATTAATATAATCAATATAAATATTTCGCAAGTAGGCAAGTTTTCTAATTCGAGCTACATGAGGAGTCTTATCTTTATAAATTTGAGTGTGACCAGATATATTACATACTTTAACATTTCCATCCTGATTATAATCGCATAACAAAATAATAGTAGGATCTTCTTCTTTCCATTGGAGTAATTTTTCACGCGTGCTATCAACCGAATCATTTTCAATAATAATGAATACAGATTTTTTACAAATATTTTTCATGGCGTTGTAAAAATTTTTTAGAAAAGGAATATTGTCTTCTGAATTTCTAACAAGTCCACAAAAAATAATACCTTTTGTTTGAACATATTTTAAACCTTTTTCAACTTGATTTTTGTAAATTGTCAACTCACTTAATAGACTACTTTCATTTTTATTGATATAATACTTGCTAGAAATAGGATCTGGAGCTCTCTTGAAATTATTAATATAAAAATTATACAAAGTGTTTGTCATATTCTCGGATTGATTAAAAAATGAATTTTTATAAAACCAACACAATATAATTACAAAAAGCACCAATATTAATGAAATAAATAATAAATTTGTAGCCATTCTCTTTACTTTATAAAAAAAGTTTTTTCAATTAATATTAAAATGAATGCGATTCGAATAATATTAATTATAATTTTTATATTTTTAGTGCTGTATGATTTATACTTTTTTATAACATTTTTTAAACGCAGTAATGAAGGATACAGTATGTCTATGAAAAAAGCTACTATTCTTCCGACTGGTGAAAAAAAACAATTTTATTTACAAAATTTTGAAAATTTTATATTCAGTACCACTCCTGATGACTCTCAGTTAACTTTTAATTTAAAAGATGGATATATAACGGTTAGTCCCCAAAACTCTTATGTGGGTTTATTGAAAATGCACTTGAGTAAAAATTTTTATATTTTAGCCATTGTTCCCAAAAAAAATCAAGTAAAAAATAAATGGAATTTTGAAAAAAAATCTGGAAATAAATATTATCTGTATCAAAAATTTGGAAATAAAAAGATTTATGTCTTTATTAATAAGCATGTGGTTACTGGCTCTGATAAGAAAAAAACTGCATTTACGATAAAAAAGAAAAAATAATAAATTACCAATTATAGAGAATGTCTTGTAATTACTATCAAGTTTTTCAAAGCTTATTAAATTCAATTACCGGAAAAATTAACTATTTAGAAACAATAGTAAATAGTTATTTAACCGAAAATTATCCTTTAAAAATATCCCCTAATTCTGAAATATTATTTTCAAAATCATCCAATGGCGAAACTTATTTAAATTTAATATTCAACGGAAAAGTAGATTCTTCTATTACCGATTATACATTTGAATATAAATTTATAAATAAGACTCCTCATAACAATGTTTTAGGATCCATCTTTTATCAAAACAAGGTTTTCCCGGCTAAACAATTTATAAAAATTATCAATAAAAAGAATAGTGTAATTTTAAAAGTTCGTCTTCCAGATACTACTATTAAATCTCAAAAACAAGTTTTTCAATTCGACATCACCTTGAATGATGATGATTCCTCTTCTTCTGCTTATCCATGTGGATTTGAAATCAATGGATATTTTCTTTGGGAAAGTAACTTTATAGGATCTAGTCCTGTTACACAATATTATTGCCAAGATATATCTGGAGCTCAAACTTCCTACCAAGCTCCATCAAATGCAGTTGGAGGATCCGGCACCTATACTTATAATGGAAATACAAGTGCCAGCAATATTCCAAGCGGAATAAACTCAATCTTTTTATTTTCCGGATATTCAAATGCAGCTACTGCATTAACCAACAGTTCAGCCATTTATAATGTAGCCTATGATTATGTGACAAGTCTTGGTACTTCTGATTTTTTAATTAGTTTATGTCTTGGCGGAGGAAATTCCAACGGAGGATGGGACACTGGATCATCCGGTGCAATCTATTCTATTTATGAAGCCGTTACGAATAATGGAGTAGCTTTTTCGTACACTGAAACTGGAACTGGAAATACACTTACCGGAACTGGAACAGGAATACTAAATGACGAATACAACAGTTTATTATTTGATATTGAAACTTGGACAGGAAGTAGTGGATCGACTGGCCTTGATTTTATCAATCTATTCAATTATATTAAAAGCAATGCCAATTCAACTTTTTATGGATTTAAATGTATTATTATTACTAGTATTGCTCATTCATGTTCCAATTTTAATGGAACAGGTCAAAGCGTAATTTCCACTCTATTATCAGATAGCACCGGATCCTATGATTATATCCAAAACCAAATGTATACTCAAAATGTAGGAACTACCAATGAATATTGTGCCAATTATAATATTTTATGGACAGGATCTAATAGTTTTTCTTATTATTTGACTCAAAATGCTAATTATATCAACTATGGAAATTATTTCATCTTACCAGCTATAAATTTTGCAAATTTATACACAGGTCCAGGAACTAATACGACAGAATATCCAAATTTATATTTTTACCAATCAAGTTCAAACACTACATCTACTCTTACAGAAACTGCTTCAGGTTATATTACCATCCCTTATTCTTCAGATACTGGCGTCACTTCTTTTTTCCAAGCTATTACAGGTAATTCAGATCCCTTAGGAGGTTATATTCAATGGGTTAATGGAACCTTATCGTAATTAAAAAACTTTCCTTCCTTTAGTATTTATGCCGCCCATTAATTTCCTATCTAAATTAAAACAAATTGTCCATCTTCCTAGGTAGAAAACTAAAATGCACGTCATAAAAGTCCTTGAGGCTGTCATGAGTGCGGTCGTCCCTCCTCGCCAAAAGACTAATGGCCATTCCCTTACGTCCAAAGCGTCCAGCTCTTCCCACTCGATGGATAAAAGAGGCATGATCGCTAGGGTAGTCGTAGTTGATGACCACGGAAACATGCTGGACGTCGATTCCACGAGCGAGTGCATCCGTGGTCACAAGGACTCCACTCCTACCGTCCTTGAAAGTCCAAAGGGCGTTATCCTTTTCCGTGGGCGAAAGGTCAGAGTGGACATCCACAGCAGAAAATCGACGATCCCTAAGCTTTTGGGCGACACGCTGGACCGTCTCCTTTTTGTTACAAAACACAATGATGACCTCGTCTTTCAGCGTGTCACAGAGGTCCGTGGTAGTGTCCATCTTGTCTTCCTCGTCTAGCTCAACGTAGTACTGCTTGATACCCCTGAGGACCACGTCCTTACGACGAAGGAGCAGTTCCGCTGGGTCGGTCATGAATTCCTTGGCCGTCTCGACGTTCTTGGCCGTCATGGTAGCACTAAAGACGCCAAACTGGGTGCCTTCGGGAATCTCTCTAAAAATTTTCTGCATCGTGTCCAGGAAACCCCTTTCGTTGAGGAGCTTGTCGGCCTCGTCTAGGATACAGATCTTGAGATTGTCGAGGTTCAAGACCTTGGTCCTGACCAACTGTTCGATACGACCTGGGGTGCCAACGACGAGATGGGGATTAGTCCTGAGGTCCTCCTTATCCATGCCTGGATGACGTCCTCCCACAAAACAAGCCGTCTTGAAACCGTCCATAAACTGTCCGAGCAGCTTGGCTTCAGCGGTCGTTTGGTGGGCCAGCTCATGGGAGTCGGCAAAAATGATGGCCTGAACTTGAGGCTTGGTCGTGTCAATCTTGGAGAGGCATCCCAGGAGAAAAGAGCATGTCTTACCTGTTCCCGACTGAGCCTGAGCAATGACATCTCGTCCCTGGAGGAGAAAGGGGATCACTGATTCTTGAATCTCAGTGGGCTTGTCATAGCCCTTGGAGGCTAGGCCACGCATGAGCGCCTCGGATAGTTCCATGTGGGCAAAGCTGTCAGTAGCTTGGCTCATTTTGTTGATTTGTTTTTGCGTCCTGTGGTTTGTTGTAATCTTGATTTGTTTAATGTCTTGGAATCTTGTCTTGTTCTTCGTTGTAAGTTACTTTTTTGTCTAGAAAAAATAAAAAAAAATCATTTTTTGTAAAAATACTCAAAATTCAACCAATTATTTGTAAAATTTTATTTGTCCCAAAGTAACCAAATGGACTTTATCTCTAATTTGAATAGGTATATCTGTATAATCTTGAATAGGAATATACATGAAAATAAAAACAGCTTCGGGTCTAAACAACCAAAGTTTATCAAAATTATCATGATATACGGTTGGTTTTTCAGTTCTAATAAAATCTTGTAGATGGTTCCAAACGAATAAATACCATGCTAATTTATTTCCAGAATCACAAACAAGTTTTTGTTTACATCCTTGAATTAATGTATGCCCGCTTTTAGAATTTACATTTTCGGTTAGATAAATATGATTATTGATTATTAAACTAGGTTTTCCATTTTTATTTGTATAATCGATTCCTATAACTGGAAAAAACAAATGAAGACGACAATCTAATCCTTGAACTAAATTTCTGTGATGAGGAGCAGCAATAGAAGGATGGACGTGAATTAAACCATCCCCTCTAGTATGAACACCGTTAGGAAATCCATCAAAAGTATAAAAAGAAGCAGGCTCTTTTGGATTATCTCCAGTTTGTTCATTGAATGGTACTACGTCCTGAAACGGAGCAACTAATTTAAAAATTCCTTGGTGATAAATCCAGAATGAATAAATTATTTTAAAATAATCTTTTTCGGTTGGACAGATTTTTAAATTCATATTTTGAATTCTAGCAAGTTGAGAATCATTTTCAATTGTTTCAGATTGATGAATGACAAAATCTTGAACCAATAATTTTGGGGCTCTTTCCACAAGGACAATAGCTTCAATAGGTAAACCGGTATCTCTAGACACTTTTTTTTGTAATGATTTTAAAGAAGATATATCCTTGTATTCATAAATATTATTTCCAGTTTCAATACTGTTGTAGTAAATTTTATAAATAGCGGGTTGATGCATTTATATTTTTAAAAATATTTTTAAAAATATTTTGCTACTCCTACCGAGAGTCGAACTCGGGTTCTAGCGTTATAAGCACCAGCGAATAAACCGTTATCTTATAGGAGCATTTGTTTTATTTAAATTTATTAATTACTTAAATCAATTTTTGTTTTACCCAAAAAATTGATTTTAGATAGAATCCTAAATTTGAAAATAAAAATGGATACTTTTTTACATCTTAATTATTTAACTGTATCTTCAATAACAAGTTATTTTGTTTATAAAAATGACAACTTGTTTTTTTGTATTGGAATCGTTTTTTCCTTGTTATTAAATGATTTTCTAATGCATTTCTTGAACTTTAATAAATTAAGAAATGATATGATTATTCATCATATTTTTTCAATTGTTATTATAATATTTTTTTTACAATATTTCCAACTTGTTTATAACAATCCAATTGCTTTAAATATTATTCGTACTTTATTAGGTTTTGAAATTTCAACTATATTTTTATCAATAAATAATTTATTTTCAAAAGGAAAATATAAAACAATTAAATTTATCAATCAATTATTTTTTATAACAACATTTTCATATTTTAGAATCTATAAATTTACAACAGAAATAATTCTAGACGGAATTTCTTTAGAGTATATAAAATATATTGCTCCAAAAAATTATTTTTGGATTACTTATTCTATATATGGATTATATGCTCTTAATTTATTTTGGGCTTGTATGATTTTAAAAAAAATAAGTAAATAAATTAATCTAAAGCTACACCTGAAGCTGCGCCAGCTACTCCTCCAACAACGCCTCCTGCTACGGCAGCTGCTGCTATTGTAGTTGCGGATGCACCTGCGGCTGCAACTGCAGGAGTGATAACAGCAGATGATAACGCTGAGTAAGCTACAAATGCTTTAGTGCCTTCGACAGCTGTCATTGTGCCATATGCTAAAGTACTTCCTGAGGTTAATGTCATTCCAGGTAATGTAGCCAATGCTGGAATGGCAGCGGTTCCTCCTGTTGCAGCAGCAACTGCAACTGCTGCTCCCACACCTAATATTACACCTGCAATAGTATAATAAGAACTATATGTCTTTTTAACGTCTTGTTCTGTAATATTATTTTCATCTACAATTTCATTTATTTTATTTAATATTTTTTCTAAATCTTGTGGACTAAGAGTGTCTAAAAATTGCTCTATTCCTGTAAGTGAGCCTGTTCCGGTTTCTGTTTCTGTTAAACCAGTTTCACCAACGGGTGATTTATCATTTAAAACTGTATCAGTCATTACAGTAATTGCAGCGGTATCAATAGCAGAGATTGGAAATTGGTCAACAGTAGGATAACCATCGACAACAATCTTTGCTATCTCTTGTTCCATCAACATCATTCCTTGTTCATCAATCGAAATGGGAGTTAAAACTCCTGGACTCTTGGAACCATATCTGGTACCTCTGGTAATAGCTCTATCTTTTAGTCTTACTGCCCGATCTGCTAACCTAGTATCTCTTTGAGCAGCTCTTTTTTGTGTATTTAAAGCTACAGTTGCACGAAAATCAGCTTTTCTTTTATTAACTTGAGCTTTTTGGGCTTGTGTCTGTAAAAATTGCATATACTGAGGTAATGAAACCGATCCATCCGCATAGTGAGACCAAGCTGAAACAGATGGATTTCCTAATGGGTTCCATGTTTGTATTTGAGTGGAGGTCTGGATTCCGGTCTCTACAAAAATTGGTTCGGGTTTTGAATTTTTAGAATCAAAAGCTACCTTATTTAAACCGGCAGTCAAAATAAATATTCCTCCAGCTACAGCTACTAATGGTTTCATTGTTCTTAAATACGGGCTAGGTGCCGGTTTAGGTAATTGAGATTGTTGATATTGACTAGGAGATCTTGGTCTTATAAATTTATTTGAATAAACTCCTTGTGAAACATGACTTTTTGTTTTATTTGAATAAACTCCTTGTGAAACATGACTTTTTGTTTTTGGAGCAGATGATGATTTATAAACAGTTGAAACTTTAGTTGTAGATGATTTAGATTTTGAATCTTTATAGAGAGTTGCCATTTTTTATTAAAATAATTTTTTTAAAGAATAAAAAAAATGTCTCGCGAAGCACAAATTTTAAAAGAATTTCAAGAAATTTCATATTCAAAGATCACAGGCGATCTTATGGATCCAGATTTTATATTAAAAAATCAAGAAACATTACAAGAAATCAATAAAGTCATAGATAAATTAAAAAAAAAACAAGTACCATTTTCAGTAGAAGAATTGATTACTGCTTTTGTTCAATCTTTTACGGAAAGTCAAAAAGATAAAAAAAAAACAGAATCCATCAAAAAAATGACAACTCAAATTTTAGAACAATATAATCAAAGTCCTATTGTACAAGATATAACTTTAATTACTAAAAATACCAAGGTACCTACAGAATTGGCATTTCATATTTATACTCAATGTAATTTTGATATTAAAAAAACGTTATTCCATATTTTAGCAAGTATAAGAAAAATAGAAATTCAAGAAAAGCTTTCTAATAAACAAGCTATTTCAAGATTTGTTTTTGATAATACGCCATAAAAAAAAATATATAATAAAAATGGAAACGGTTCAAAAAAATTTACAACGTCTTAAAAAAACACTAGAAACCACTAGACCGGTAGAAAGTGTGAGTTACAAAGACATTAAAGAATTCAATAAAACTCTAGAAATTCCTTTACAAAATTTTACAGACTATTTTTTTTATCTATTCGATAAGTTAGATTCTCCAACGAAAAGAAAAATTAAAATTAAATTTGAAGAGTATTTTGAAATTAAATTTCCCAATATAACAAAAGCTGAAATAGATAATTTTTTTTCCGGTATTGGAATTATAGCTACCAAATACCCAAAACAACAACAACAAAAACAAAAACAGCAAGAAAAATATAAATTTGGTCATGCTGATTTACCAACATCCTATCAACAAATGATGGCGATGCCTTATGATTATGAACTAAGAAAACAGGAAGAAAGATTATTGTCTTTACCTCCTGATCAATTTTATCCAGAGATTAATAGTATTGGAGAATATTTTGTTGAAAAAGAACTCGATGAAAAAAAAACAAAATCAACATGGACTAATTATTTATTTGGTTATGCCGATGATAAACCTGTAGCTCCAATTTCTTGGTTTGATGAAATGAAATCAAGTTGGAAATGGACATTTTTCTTTATTTTAACTATGATAGTTCTTGCAGAGGTTGCTTTTGGAACTTTATGGAATTTAACATTTGAAATTGTGATTGTTGTGCTAATATATATTGTTCAAAACTTTCTCATCCAGGATACATTTCATATCCCACCAATGTATGTATTTTTAGGCACTACAGCTATTTTAACATTTTTTATAGCTGTTTTGCTTTCTAATTATTGGACATTATTTTTTGCATCGGGGTGGACAGGTTGGGCTTCTAGTATGGTTCCTGGCTTTAAGGCTTCAGCCCAGTGGGGCGCATTTGCCGCTCTTAGTACTTTTATACAATATAATTTGGCTGCGTTTTTAGTAGTTGTATCATGCATTATTTTTCCTTTAAAACAAACTTATAATTATGCAAAATTGAGACAATTGAATATGCAAGTTACTAAAAAACAACGTCAAGCTAAAGTTGAGCAACAAAAAAGACGTCGTGGAGAACGCCAAATTGAAAAACCGATTCAGGATTACCTAAAAGAAAAGTTATTATTTGAACAATTCAAAAAAATTGTACCCAATGTATCTTTTACAGAATCACAAATTAGTATTTTTTTAAGAGAATCCAATTTTAATCCAGAAAATATTGAAAATATAAGTAAAATTATTAATAAAGATACATTGGAACGTAGTATTCAACCAAAATTTAGAAAATTTATCTTATTCTTAATTAATCAAGAATTTGAACAAGAGGGTATACAAAAAATTAAAAAAGTATTTGCAGAAAATCATATGAGTTTATCTAATGATGACTTTTTAGAACTCATAGCAAATTTAGTATGGAGTGGTTTTAAAAGCGTAAAAGATATTTGTGAATATATGGGAGATAAAGAAGAAAAAGAAAATCAATATACTTTACGAGGTTTTGAGTTTACACCTAATCCTGCAAAAAAATTTAGCAAAATAATTCCTCAGTTATGTATAATAAAACCATCAGGGCAACAACAAACAAAATTAAGAAAATTGTTTAGAGATTTACCTAATGCTGATGATTTACGTCCTGTTACGGATATTCAGCATAAAAAATTACAAGAAAGATTGCAAAGACTTAAAAAAGGACAAGA